>ERZ779740.4-NODE-4-length-296953-cov-12.6297_pt1 | contig 296953 bp, 215 predicted proteins | sample MGYA00511099_ERZ779740 | MGnify/ENA primary metagenome ERZ779740 (study PRJEB29588, sample SAMEA2161216) | human gut metagenome | biome: human gut; feature: human-associated habitat; material: faeces | place: Denmark | collected 2008/2010 ...
TCTTTTTGAGTTGTTCATAATAGATTGTTTTTACATAATATCAATACATCATTTTTAAAGTTATACATTGTTGTTTTCCATATCGCAAACAAACAACAATTTTCCCAAACGAGATTTAAAGATTGTATCAAATACTATCAATTATATCTCAAAGTGTTATAGACTGTAAACGGAAAAATTGGATAATATCCTATTATACAACGCATTACCAAGCACTACGATTTTACAACACCAAATTACAAGCTAATTCCTGCTTATTTAGTCAGTATTCGCAAATCCATATTCTTATGACGAGCCATCAGTTGTGCTATATAAAGTGAACGGGGGAAGACATTCTTTTCATTCTGTCCTTCCCAAACACCATCCGGACGATCGATAAAAACTCCCGGATATTTTTCACCCTTCATACCAAAGTTATAATTATATCCTGATGTCCAAGGACTCTGTACAGCAGCACGTTTCACACGACAGTTCCAAAGCACCTGAGTTACTCCAGCCCAGCCATGTCCACTTCCCATTTTACCACGATCCTGCACATTGATTTCTCCATCGGTAATCACATTATCATAAAGGGTTCCAACTGCCCAGCGATGGTGAGGACCTATATCTGCATAAGTTTGCGAAGCCGTACAATTATAAAATACATTGGGACCACATACACGTGCACCCGTCACATAATCATGACGCCCCTCTGTACTCTGACAGTTCATAAACAGATTTTGCTGTCCCCAATTATTAAAAGAATATCGCAGTCCACCGGTTATCAGAGATTTTGTTTCCAGGCAACGGCAATCCGTCACAGTTACATTCTTCGCATTGCGTTCACAACTTACCGCTGAATACCCGAAATAGCGACAAGTCAGATTACGCGCCCAGCAGTTTTCCACTTTATCGAACTGAACGCCAATCCAACCATGCTCGTTATCCTCATAATGTTCAAATTCAGATTCCAAACACATATTAGTCACCCCGACTTCACTGATACGACCGTCAAATGTATACTTAAATACTTCACCGCCGCCATATTTCTCTTCCATTTGCATTACTACCGGATTATCAATATAAATACGGTTACCTTCTACTTTTACAATTTCACGTTCGAAAGAAAGATTATATTCCCGTGCAGTCCATTGGCGGGTTCCCTGGCGTTCAACGATCTGATCCATCTTAATATCATGTATCCAATTCTCTGTTCCCGGACGATAAACAATGATACGATCACCCACTTTAAAATTTGCAGCAGAAGAAACCTGAAAAGAGTGTGTTCCCACTGGTACAAAAGCATCCGTAATCTTCACCCTTGTTCCGGATACTTCCTCCATTCTACCATTACCAGATACTTCTATCAATGAAAAACGCTGCTTACCGATAGCCAATAAACGGGTTTCATTCACATTATCTCCTTCTCCGGTCAAAACAACTCCACTTGCATTTATATGAATCGTTCCATGAACATGATACACTCCCCGTTTTAGCAGAACCGTTCCACGGTGTCCGTCTTTATCCGGTTGCATACGAGACACTTCATCTATTGCATCCTGAATTCTCTGACGACTATCCCCTTTTTCCACAGGATATACAGTTTTTGTTACCGGATACTCAGGGATTGATTTATCACCATGATGATAACCAACCCGACTAAAATCCGGTATTGTATTTCCCTGTTTATCGGGATAATAAGCTAACTCCCCTTCCGGAGTAATTTTCACATAGCTGGATTGCCAGCCCGGAGGTAATTTGGTCTGGGCAGATACACTCACACAAAGTGTTATCGCCAATATACCTCCCACAAGTTTCTTTACACGATTCATTCTATTCTCAATTATTAGTTTGTATATAAATTCAGTTCAACCTTCTCACCCGCCACAGTCGGTATCTGCAGATATTCTCCATAAAGTATGTCCGATTTTCCATTTTCCCGGATAACTTGCACAGGGTGTCCTTTCCATGGGTTCTCTATTTTACAGACACGTCCTTTCTCACTAACCAGAGTTACTCCCTGAATTAGTCCTTCTTTCAAAGTAGAAGTAACCAAAAACGCACCATAAGCTCTCAGATTTTCAAAAGATGCATCCTTCTTATGATTCCAATTGGGGAAAACACGAATAACACCCTCATAACTTTGTAGCAGCATCTCATTAATAGTAAGAGGAACAGCGGCCAAAGTTTCAATGCCTCCCCCACCTTGCACAATCCAGGAATTGGGATATACATCCATCTCAATCCGTTTCTTCAAATAAGATAGAATCTTATCCGAGGGATACCCCACACGTACAGCTCCGGGATAACAGGTTTCAATTCCATTATTAGATGTATTTCCCCAATCATTCGGATCACGTTGCTTTTCCGTCCAATGTGCCACATCTTCCAGCAAGATAGTATTGAAAGCCGCATCTGTCATGGGCCCCACAACACCAGCAGGGAGAATCAAACCATGAATAGATACCCTGTTCAGCCCCGATGGACGCACTTCTTTATCCTGAGGTCCCTTCTCCATATTCTTCAAACTTTGACGTCCGTCTTCTGTAATACCTAATGGGTATTCACTCAGTTTCTCCAAAATATCCTGCCAACGGGATTGCCGTGTCTTATCAATGGAAAGGAAATCACTCATATCCATCACACCCTGAAACAGCATACGAACCAAACCCAACGAAAGAGTTGAATTAAAATCACCTAACCGATTACGCCAGACACCTCCATTACGTTTATTGGGCATAACCTCGTTGAAATGATCCATACGAATGACATAACGTCCATCCTCTAAAGAGAGATAATCTTCCCAAAAATCCGCACAGGCCAGAAGATACGGATATACTTTACAGGCATACGCCTCATCATACGTACTGTAATATCGCATCAACATATTTCCAACACTAAACACCGCATTGATTTTCTGTCCCAGAAACTTATAACCACCATCAATTGTATTTTCACGGGTCGAATACTTTTCCTGCATTTCTTCAGGAGTTAACGGCCACATAGCTGTACATAAACCTTTAGGACCGATACCCACCGGATAATAGATACCCTTGCAATTCAGCAATTCCTGTGCATGCTTCCGTCCAGCCTCCATATAATCTAATATAGGCTGATCAAAATTATCTGTCAGACTAATATGATTGGAAGAAAATGACGCCCAGTAAGGTGCCTGATAATTATAATTCAGATGATAATCACCTCCCCATGCCGCTTCGTCACGCGTAACAAATGGTCCCCAGATACCTGGTGCAAACTTGCCCTCACGGGAAGAACAAGCAAACAAATATTGCGACTGATAGTAATACTTTTCAAAATAACTATCACCTATATTAATATGAGACTGTTTCCAAAAATGATTCCACCAGGAATGATGTTCTTTCCGTAAATGCTCAACACCCGCTTCCGTTACTTTCTCTGCTTCTGTAATTGCTTTGTTTTTCCAATCCGGTGTATCATGATTCGTATAAACAGATATAACCAATTGTACTTTCTTTCCGGGAATCAAGGAGAATTCATCAGAATTTGAGTTTAAAGCCAATGCCACATGAGTAGGCCAACGCAGCAATTCCGTATTTTCAAATGAACGACTTACCCACATTACTTTATCTTTGCCTCCCGCAGTAGTCGAAGTATTACCTTCCGCAGCCCATAAACGCAAATGGGCAGTAACGGCTTTGTCCGATTGCAATTCTATGATAATCTTATTATCCGTTGCAGCAACCCATGCAGACAAATTCAACTGACAATGAGGAGTAGTGAATTTAGTTCTGATTTCAGCTGATCCGGGCAATTGTTCCGCATAGTAAGTAGCTCCTTGCAGTTCTTTTATCTCAATATCCAGTCCGCCCGGGAGCGCAATACCTCCCGGATAAACAGGATAAGCCCTCCAAAAATCATTTTTACCAATATAAAAACAGAGTTTATCAGGAGTACCTCCCATTGTGATACCGATATCTCCATTACCGGCTAAAGGAGCATCCGGAGTTTTGGTAGTGGGAACATGCTGTGGGGATGAAGTAAAGACGGCTTTATAATTATCAATGGCAAACTGAGCTTTCACCCCAATAGTGCTCAGCAATGCTACGCCCAAAATAAAAGCCTTGTGTGTATTCATAGTCTATAATCATTTATCTAAAACAAAAATAGACGTATCTTACCAACAAGGCTTGCAATATTATTTCAATCGTTTGGAGAAATGGCTCAAAATGCGTTTTTTAACGCATTAACCCACTATAGAAGTTGTTTTCCCTTTCTCTTTTCCTTCGGGAAGAGAAAGACGCACCTTTTTATGATTCAACTCAAGTTCTGCAACATTTCTCTGTTGAGTCGGATCGGCATAGTTTATTATGTACCGACCGGATTCATTTTTCCGTATCATATAAATTCCGGGAGTTTGAATATTCAATATAAAATCCGTACTTACAGTTAATTGTACCGGCTGATAAGCGGCCACCCAACAAGTAGTATTTCCTTCACTATAGACAGCTTGAGCAGTAGCATCATTACGAAGTATTTGTATATCCGATAAATTAAAAGCAGCCACATTTTCCTTGTCCATTCCGGGTAATATCAAATATTGATATGTACCTTGTTTAGGTGCAACACCATGCGTCAAATAGATGGCAGTCACCTCTCCATGTGTTTTTTCCGGGTGATACATTTGCATCACATCATACCATGATCCCGTACGTTCTGCTGTTTCAGCTACAACTTCATGAGTATTGCCCCATACAATATATCCCGTATTATTATGAAAATAGCGTTGTTCCTTTCCCTTAGCAGATTGCTTTGTATTCACAACATTCCATCGTGCATTTTCCCAGGAAAGCAGTTCCCCATTTTTATGGCATTGCTCTATAGAAGTGGTAACAATAAGATTACTATCTGCTTGTATACCAGCTCCCAAACAAAGAATAAAGTCATCCGTACAAACCCATGCTTTATGAGCCTTCACTCCGGCACGATCTAACTCCATAACAGTCATACCTTGTTTTCCATCCGAAACAGCTCCTACAAAAGTTCCTTTATTACGAGGCTGATAACTTTTAATCAGAGGCATAGGTGCATTATCTTCAAAAGCTGTTACTCCCGGTAACTTCCGCCAGTCCCAAAGAGGAAAAATATCCAGATACTCTTTACCATCTTTATAAATATAAGTAGCTCCATCTGCCATATAATACCCTTTCATATTATCGCCATTCATCATTTCCGTACCGATAATACGGTCAGAAGCCATTTTTATAGACGCCATCCAGGAAGGACGACGATGAATTGTATAATCCGACTGCCAGAAATGCTTATGTCCCGTAAGTACATTCACCGCAGGCGCAGGATAATTATCACGAAGCAGAGCTGTTGCCACAGCCATGCACTCATCTGATTCACCTCCACCTAACTCCGAGGTTGCAAATGCAAGACTCAGTGCTTTATGTACGGGAGCATGATGAAACAGTTGACGTCCCAAAGCATTCACATCCATCATTCCTTTCCAGATTACCCAACGATATCCCTTATCAATCAGTGTACTCAGAATACTCAACTGTTTATCATCAAATGCTAACGACGTCCCTGAAAATAATCCGGAGAAGAAACTCATTCCGGATACGAACGAAAGCCCATAATTACCAAACTGCTGCTGAGCGCCATGCTGGTGGAAGCACCAATCGTCTTTTATACCTTCTGCTCCACCCGTGACTATTTCAGATGCAATGGTATCACGCGCCATCTTTACCAACTCATAATCATTCTGTAATAATGCACGCATCATCACATTTCCGGCAAGCCATACCTTATTCTGTCCGGTCATCCCAAACTTAGCATTCTCCATTACAGTTATAGCGTTCTGTTTCTCCACAGGGGTCAATTGCTTCTCAAACAAGATAAAAACCGTGCCGAGTGTTTTAGGAATACCTATTTGATTATACCACCAGTTCAAACATACCGGTTTAGCAGTAAACCAATAATTCAAAGCTTTATGAATAACCGCTTCCACCTCCGAAGAACGATAGTAGGAAGTCTGATCGGAGTTATAGAGCTTTACCAGCTCCAGAATACGTTCCGCATGAATTTTAGGCTCCCAGCCGGAACGCTTTTTGTCATCGTAATTAATATCCGGCCATGTTCCGGCTTCCGTGAAAGAAGACAGATAAGTTTCTACTTTCTTTAAATCAAAAGGATATCGCTGATGCAACTCTACCACAACCTGATCCGAAATCTCTGTTTCCGGTTGAATAGACGAAAGGATGGACAATAAACCAAACGGATCTTTACCGGAAGGAACCAACATTCGGGCATAATTTTGCTTGATACGCACCAACTCATCCACACCACTTGCCTGTACAGTAACAGATACAAGTAATACACTAATTATAATCAGATTACGCAAAATTCTCATTCCTGTTTATTTTTTCAGTTGTTCTGTTTCCATTATAACAGCCGCCCACAATATACCGGCAACAGCCTCTTTGGCATTCAATATTTTGGGAACAGTAACATATTCTACAAAATTCTTTTTAATCACAACTCCATCACATGCTCCTATCACATCCAGTAAGCCTCTGTCATTCACCTGTATAAAAGGAAAGAGACTTTGATATCCCCTATATGCAACCGGAGTATATTCCTTTGCTTTTAAGAGCCCTAACTCTACACCACGCTGAATAGAGTATACAAACATAGCAGTTCCGGATGGATCTACAAAATTTAAAGGATTATCTCCTTTATCCACAACCATAAACCAACCACCGGTCTTCTTATCCTGCACTTCTTTCAGCCCTTTACACATTTTCAAATAAATATCAAGGACCTGCTGATAATTCGGATGTGTTGTTGGTAGTAAAGCCAGTAGTTCAGGTACCACCAAAGTGTACCACCCCATGCCTTCACTCCATACCTCCGGTGACAGTCCGGTAGTTTTATCCGCCCACACAGCCTTTTCAGGCTCTGTAGTCCATGCATGAAGGATAAGTCCATCCGGGCGTTGCAAATGACGGGCAGCAGTAATAATATTCCTACATGCCACATCATAGCAATAATCGGCTTCTCCCACATATTGTGCACAACGTATAAGGAACATTTGCATCATAAAAACACCATCTATCCACATATTAGGACTCCGGTTTCCATGCCAGAACTGTCCATCGGAACTGGGATAGTGATCCACAGCTTTCAATATTTGCAAGGCAGCTTTCTTGTATTTCTCATCACCCGTACGCCCATATAATGTACAAAAGGCCGAACCTGTCATAAAATTATCGAGATTCGTTAATCCACCTCCTTTGTAATTACCCGCTTCATCGACGAAATGATCCATATATTTCTTTATATATTCCAGATACCTGCTATCACCTGTTAATTGTCCCAAACGGTCCATAGCCTCAAACATGTATCCCTGCACATATGTATAGTCTTTCCAGTAAGCCATCCGATAATCCGGATATCTCGTCATCACTGTTTCCGACAAAGGTATAGCTAAATATTTCGGAGTAACTCCGGGTGTATATCCCAGTTTAGCTTCCGGCACTCCCTGAGAAGTAGTTCGCCGATAGCGGGTAGTAGTCTCCTGAGTAACCAGCATAGTAACCTCTCCTTCCACTACCGTACCGGCTGGATGTTGAGTTACTACCCGATTTTGAGCCATAGAAGAATGACTTGTGCCGACTGCACATACGATACAAACTCCTACTATTATTTTCCGTGTTATTATCATAGTCATTATTGATTAAATCCAAATCAACGGGTTACGTACAGGCAGATTACGCACCACTTCGTCGGTTACAGGGAAATGTTCTAACTTCTCCCACGTTGACTGCCAATTTTTATTATGAGTCTGTAGCGCACCGAATATCAGGAAAGGATGCGCTACCGGCCATTCATCCCAATACATTACATCTTTCGTATAAATCCAGCTTTCTCTATCAACGACATAGGGATAGATAAAATTAATACCCTTCTCCATATTCTTACCTCCCTCTGCCGTATAAGTCCATAAATTATCATTCTTATCCGAAAGCGTCTGGCATATTGTTGCCATGGCATCCAGATTAAATAAAGAATAACCATAAGGTTTCGTACGTGCTGTCTCCAACGGAAAACTACCGTCTTCCGCCATCTGCTTAGGTAAAAGTACTTCTTTATAACGCCGCTTACAAAAATCCATCATATCCTTATCACCAGCATAACGGGCAAATACAGCAGCCTGCATCACCCAGCAAGTTCCATGATTATTCTTAGCATTCATCTCGTCTATGCCATACTGATGTGTGAACATCCATTTCAAATAATCAGCAAACCACTGTTTAGTAGACTTTATATCATCCTTAGACAATACTCCAAGCTTTTCTAACTGCCATAACGATTGGGCTACTTCCATAAGATGTACCGTATCAATGATGCCAATACCACGTCCTGTAGCAATTCCCTTAATAGCTTGCGCATACTGCAAGTTAGGATTCATTTTTGTAGACTCATTCACAAACCAGGCACGCACATGCGTCAGTATCGCATCCACATATTCTTTATCCTGAGTCAATAAATAAGCAGAGGTCAGATTACCTACGATTGAACTAAAACGTATCATAGCATGACGATGAGCTACAAAATTATCCGGATTGGTCTCGCCATCCCGACGCACATAAGGTCCGTCAGGATTCAAAGTATCCGGCCACCAATAATCACCCTCCGAATAAAAATCATGTATATCCCCTGCACTGCGTTCCGCTATAAAGGCGGTAACCGTTACCGGTTCCTCCTTTATATTCATAGCGGCACGTTCCAGTATACCCTGCTTTAAAACACACTTCACAAAATCTTTACCGTCTTTATCCGATGTACACGAAATAGCCAGAAAAGAACAGATCCCTAAAAATAACATACCTACCTTTTTCATAATCTTACTGAACCGTTATAAATGATGTTTGGACTTTATCAGCTTTTACAGCTACACAGGAAGTACCGCCTTGCGTACGAACCCGTATTTGTGCCCGCCCGTTACGTGCCTGTACTTTGCGGGAACCGGTTGCCGTGCCCTGATTCTGTATCAGTTCTCCGTCACCGGCAATATCGAAAGAAACAAAAACTCTGGAATCAAGACACCTGATACCATTACTATCTACCAACTGGGCTTCAACTTCAACAATTCCATCTTCTTTAGGAGTAGAAGTTACCCGGAATGCATGTTCCTTCCCCCACTTCTCGGTCTGATATTCAAAGCTCAATTCATCAGCAAGAGCTTCTTTTCCAGCAGCCACAGCACGCAATGTATTCTGCCCCTTAGCAAGCTTCACATTCCAACGCAAACCCGCTGCGGGAAAATCCTGACTATTACGCTTGCGTATCCCCTGGCTTTGTCCGTTCACAAACAGTTCCACCGATGGACAGTTAGAGTAAACCAAGACCTCTTTTTCTTCATCGGCATCTCCCCATCTCACAGGCCAACCATGCCCATAGATATGAACCATAGGCTTTTCTGTCCAATAGGATTGGAATACGTAATAACTTTCCTTTTTCGTAAAGTCACGTTCCACCACTCCTTTCTGATTCATATATGGTACCGGATTATCCGGACGCACCGGTGTGGAAAAGTCCTTAAACGGCCAATAAGCAGCACCGGTCAGCCAAGGCATATTCTCCTGCTCCTTCAAATGCCAATCTATCAGCTTAACGATATAACTTTCCGACCAGTCTCCTTTCTTCAACACCAGAGCCGAACCATTCAGAGCTGCATCGCCATCACTTTCACCTTCTTTTCGTATAGGAGCAGTAGCCTCCGCATGACGTCCGGCATGGCTATCACCACCCCACTCTACATGCAGAAAATGTTTCACCTTCTCCATTTCTTCTTTGGACATCTGCTGATAATCTGTATAAACCCCACGATACCAACCGGCCCAGATAGAAGGAGAATATACATCTACAATATCGCTACAGAATGCACAACGGCGAATTGCCGTCTTGCGTTCGGCATCAAGATGATGTGCCAGTGTATTCAACTCACTCATCAGACTCCGTATCTCGCGTTGTTCAAATTCAGGAAAGTCATTCGGCCAGTCATTCTCATTACCCAATCCCCAGATTATCACTGAAGGGTGGTTATAGTGCTGGGTTATCATATTCGTCAACATACGTTTCGCTTGCCCGCGATAAGTTTCATTCCCCACACCACCACGGCACCAAGGAATTTCTTCCCAAACCAGAATACCCAGTTCATCACAAAGATTCAAAATGATCTCAGATTGCTGATAATGTCCCAGACGGATGAAATTCACCCCCATCTCTTTCATCATTTTCATTTCCTGTATCATCTGCTCCTCGGTCATGGCAGCAGCTACTCCTGCATGATCCTCGTGCCGATGTGTTCCACGCAACAAGAGACGCTTTCCATTCAGCATGAAAGGCCCCTTATCTATAAATTCAAAAGAACGGAAACCGAAACGTTCACTCGCTGTCATTTTCTGCCCATTGGCAGTTACAGTAACCTCGCAAGTATATAATACCGGATGATCTACATCCCAGAGTTGTGGTTTATCAATCTGAATATCCAGCATATCCAAATCTCCCAACGGAGTTATTTTATCCAGTGTACGGGTAGATACCACTTCACCTTTAGCATTCTTCACAGTAACCTCCACCAGTGCTTCACGTACATCTGCAGGATTATAGAATGTACCGGATACCTTTAACGTGCCTTTTTTCAATTTAGCGTCCAATGCCGGTTCTATCCGGAGAGAAGCCACGGAGACTTCCGGAAGATACACCAGATTCAGATAACGGTAAATACCGCCATACAAATTGAAGTCCGATAAATCCGAAGGTATCATTTCAGCATCCCGGGTATTATCACAACAAATACTCAATGGAATTTCACCTCCAAAACGTTCAGCATCTTTGCTTGCCAGAAAAGCTCGCACGGCATCTGTTATATCTACATTCCAACTATCATATCCACCGACATGGCTACCCACTTTGGTCATATAAACATATACATCCGTCTTCTGTCCTGCCCCTTCGAATTCCAATACCATCCGTCCGTCAGGATATGGATTATCCAGCTTCAGGCGTGTTTTATACCACCCCGGCCCCTGATAGTAATTCAAATCCGGATCGACAGCATCCTCCGCATTAAAGCAGTGGGGCAACGTAACTTTTGTCCATATAGGTTGTTCTTCCGGCTGGCCTTTCTTTATAGGGCGTACCAGTTCCCAGATATTGCCCACATCCTGACGGAGAAACTCCCAGTTATCCGTTAACCGGATCTTATTGCCCATCACAGGCACCTTCGCAAAGGTACCTGCAACAAAGCAACTCATCACTAACAATGCAATTATACGTCTCATACCTATTGATTCTCCACGTTTACAGAATAGCCGTACCTTCTTTCTCTAATTTAGCTTTCTTAAGCAAAGCTTCCAGGAAGTAATAGTCTGCATAAACCAAAGGCACGTCTCTCTCAAAGTTATGCGCACCTGTGCTGTGCAAGAGTAAGAATCCACGGTCACCATCCAATTGCGCACGATAGTTCTTGCTTAAGCTCTCAACAATCGTATCCGCCCATTTCTTGTATAATGCTGCTTTCTCCTGATTGTACATGGACAATTCGTACATGGCACAAGCCATCACTGCAGCAGCAGAAACATCTCTCGGTTCGTTCGGAATACCCGGAGCATCAAAGTCCCAATATGCAACCATATCTTCCGGCATGGTAGGATTGGTAAAGATGTAATTGGCTATGTTCTCAGCTTGCGACAAGAATTCCGGAAGTTTCGTTTCGCGATAACACATGGTATAGCCATACAAGCCCCATGCCTGACCTCTTGACCAGGCAGATTCGTGATTGTATCCCTGATGCGTATGCTTATGAAGCACGTCTCCGGTGATTGTATCATAATCTATTACATGATAAGAGCTATAATTATCGCGGAAATGATTTTTCATTGTAGTGCGTGCATGTGTATTTGCAATGTTATAATACACAGAGTCGCCGGTTTCCTTAAACGCCCAGTACAGCAATTCAAGGTTCATCATATTATCGATAATAACCGGACATTGCCACTTGTCGCGGCTGTGATCCCAGGAACGGATACAACCAATTGTTGGCTTATAGCGGGTAATCAATGTGGCTGCAGATTCCAGCAAGATATCTTTGTAGTTTGCATCATTGGTCAGGCGATAACCGTTACCAAAGCTACAGTACATTTTGAATCCCATGTCATGCGTTCCGCCATTCGTTTTCTGGTCTTCTATATTAGCGGTAAATGCCTGCGCTTGCTTCTTCCAGAAATCATCTTGTGTATACTCATACATATACCACAATTCACCGGGAAAGAAACCACTGGTCCAGTCTCTTGATGCTACCAGGCGCAAGGCACCGTTATCTTCTATCGTGCGGGGAGAAACCAGTTTCCTCTTCAGTTGTTCTTCCGGCATGCTTGCTTTAGCAGAATCTATTTGCGTAAATGCATACTTCAACTGCTGTCCGGCAAAATCAAAACTGTCTTTTACGACATCCGTTTCTTTTGTCGCTTGGCTGCATGCTCCACATACGACCAATAATGATACTAATCCTGTTTTAAATTTCATAATAGTCATTCTTACTAATGTTGATATTGATTTAAAGATTAAATTCTCCATAAAAAGATTGCGCTAAGATAGGCGATTTATCTTAGCGCAACTTTCAATATTGTCTTATTCATTTGAAATTCTATTCCAAACGATATGTAAAACAGGAGCTATTTGGGAGTTTCTCCCTTATCATTATGCCTTTGTACCCACTCTGAAGGTGAATAGCCATAAAATGACTTGAAGCAGTTGGTGAAATAAGCATGACTATTGAAGCCCGTGTAGACCGATATTTCAGAAACCGTATAACTGGATTCCAACAAGAGTTTGGCAGCTATCTCCAAACGTTTATTACGTATCAACTCTGTTGGAGAAAGCTCTGTTACCGCTTTCAGCTTCCGGTACAGGTTGGCACGGCTCAGCCCTAACTCCTGGCTCAACAAGTCTACCCCAAGCTCCGGATTAGAGATATTCTTCTCTATAATCTCAAAGAAACTCTGCGTAAACCGATCATCCCCCGAAACAATCTCGATGCCCATCGCTTCCGGAGAAAACTTCTTTCCATATAGTTTCTTCAGTTTCTCACGGGATTCCAGCAAACTGTTGATACGGCAAATCAGCACATCCATACTGAAAGGTTTCACGATATAGTCATCAGCGCCCACCGAAAAGCCTTCCTTGATATGAACCACCATAGACTTAGCTGTCATCAGCACTACCGGAATATGCCCAAGTTGTAAATCCTGCTTCACACGTGAGCACAGTTCCAATCCGTCCATCTGCGGCATCATGATATCACTCAGTATCAAATCCGGATATTTCTCCAGACTCAGTTCCAGTGCATCCTTACCATTGTTTACATCCAGCACATAGAAATAAGGATCCAGACATTCTTTAACATAAGCTCTTACTTCATCATTATCTTCCGCCAGAAGTACAGTCCACTTCTTCTCTATCTCAAAATGCATTTCCTTGGCTGACGGGATAACGTCCTCCACTACCTGCTCTTCATCATCCTCCACTAATTGCTCCTTGCCGTAGACAGAATTGCTGATCGGAATATAAACCTTGAAGATCGTACCCGTAGGATGATTATGGGATACGGAAATAGTGCCTTTATGCAGAAGCACGATTGAGCGTGTCAGGCTCAGACCGATACCCGTACCCACATTCTCTTTATTGTCATCTTCACCCTGATAAAAAGGTGCAAATATATTCTTCATATCTTCCTCCGTAATACCCTTCCCGGAATCGGTAACCGAGAGACAGGCAAACCTGGTATCGGCAGGCATCTTATTCAATTCCGCCTGCTGTTCCGACGGAAGTTCGGCAAAGGTACACCGGGACAATGAAAACACAACTTTGCCATTATTCGGAGTAAACTTCATCGCATTGGACAAGAGATTAAAGACCACCTTTTCCACGACAGACTTATCAAACCATGCCGACATTCTCTCCTCACTCTTCTCAAAAGTAAATTCTATGGATTTCTTTGCTGCAAGATGGTTGAATGCATAGTAAATCTCTTGCAGGAACAGATTCATATCCATTTTGGCAATATGCAATTTCAATTTACCCTCCTGGTTCTTGCGCAGATCCATCAACTGATTCACGAGCAGTAATAAGCGTTGGGCATTACTGAATATCAGGCTCAGCTTATTCTTCACACTGGAAGAGAATTCCGGCATAGACACCAGATCCTGTAAAGGTGCAATAATCAATGTAAGCGGAGTGCGGAGTTCATGGGAGAAATTGGTAAACATACGTATCTTCGCCTGATGGAACTCTTCCAATTGCAGTTTCTCCTTCTGTTTGAATTGCAATTCACGTTCCAGCTTTTGCTTCTTCGATATATAATACATGATAAGTGTCATTATAAAGACAAAAGCAATGGCATAAAACAAGTAAGCATACCAGGTTTTCCACAAGGGTGGATGCACAATGATGCGTATCTTACGTGTCTGTTGACTCCAGACTCCATCATTATTAGAAGCCTTCACTTCAAATACATAGGTTCCCGGACTTAAGTTCGTATAGTAGGCTTCCCGACGATTGCCAATATAATTCCAATCTTTATCGTAGCCTTTCAGGAAAGTGGCATACTGATTCTGCCGGGCAAAAACAAAGTTCAGTGCACAGTAACCGATAGAGATATTATTCTGATTATAACTCAACTCTATTTCTTCCATACCATCCAGCACTGTGTCCAATATTCCGGTTTCATCTTCCGGTTCAATCACCTGGTTATTCACTACCAATTTCGTGAAAACCAATGGCGGTACAAAAGAGTTTAATTGCAACTCCTGCGGGCTAAAGGTCACAAAGCCATTGTTACCGCTAAAGCAGATTTCTCCATTGGGGAGTAACAAACCACTATGGGGAGTAAACTCATAGACTCCGATTCCATTCAGAGAATTGTAATTGGTAAACTCCTCTGTCTTCAGATTGTATTTCGAAATACCATTGCTCGCACTGATCCATAGATTATTGTCGCTATCTTCCACAATGGAGCAAATATCATTCTCTATCAATCCCTGTTCCTTCGTTACAGTCTTTACGATTCCTTTCTCTTCTTCGTACAAAGCAATACCTCCGCCGAACGTACCAATCCAGATACGACCGGAACTATCACGCACAATACCCGTCACGTAATTACTAAGCAACCGACGAGGCTCTTTCTCATCCGTATCATAGTAAACCACCTCTTCCCTATTTACATCGTACTTTATCAGACCATCATTACGGCTGCCAATCAGCATTACCCCATCACGCAACTTCAGTATGCAACGCGAACTGGCAAACAGACAACTGTCCTTTCCGCCATTAATAGGAAAGTGTTTCTGAAGTTCCTTTTTATCCGACAAGCGCATCACTCCCATACGCGAATCGGAAGTTATAATCCACAGACTATTATCCTTATCACGAAGCATGGAGTAAATGGACATTTCCCCCGGTAGCTGATAATAGAACGTATATTTCTTAGTACGAGTATTGAATTGATAGATAGATCCCTTATTCGTTCCGCACCAAAGTATATCATCTTCCAACAGAAGCCCTTTTATAATATTCTGGCTGTACTGTAACTTTGAAGCCTTATCTATCGGATAATATGCATATTGCCTGTTTTCCAGATTATAATCGAGCAGCCCTCTGCCCTCCGTTGCCATATATAAACAACCGCCGGGAGTGGAAACCATACAACCGTATATCCCAAACAATGCATCAAACACCGTAGCAGGGTCATGGAAATCAAAGCGGTTGTTAAAGCGGCTGGAGAAGCTCACTCCGCCGGCATACGTCCCCACCCATACCGTCTGACTTCTGTCTACAAACAACGAATAAATGGAAAAGTGACTCAGATTCCCCTTTTCAAGGGAAGCATCCGTATGTTTCCAGAAAGAATTAGTAGAAAGATCGATAGTATATAGCCCGTCGAATGTACCGATAAGCAACATTCCGCGCAACTCTGATATGGCTCTGACGCTATTGCTCGTCAGAATACTGTTGCCCTTATGATAGGTCACCATTTCCTCTTTCTCAAAGTTTATGCGATACAATCCGCTCAGTCCGCTTCCCACCCATAACGTTCCGTTTGAATCTTCATAGATAGTAGAGATACTATTGCCAAGCAGATGAAGTCCCGGCGTCCGGGTGGTCAGCTGCCGTTGCACTTTCATGTTCATATCGCAAACAAACAGCCCTTTCGTAGAAGTACCTATCAGAATTTGATGCTGCTTCGTTTCGTAGACTACAGAGATAAATTCATCTTTGATCTTCCCGTTCAGGTCTATACGCTGAAATACATCCATTGCAGGCACATACAGGTACAGCCCCTTGGTAGTTCCTATCCAAAGGCGATTACGGGAGTCTACCGTCAGGCAGCGTACTTCACTTTTGGCAAAAGCACCGTATCGTTCGTCAACAAACGGCTTGATACGGTTGGTTTTCAGGTCGAGTTTATTCAATCCGCGTGCCGTACCAATCCACAAATTGCGGTCGTTATCTTCGGCTAAACTCCAGATATGATTATCACTCAGGGTCAGAGAGTCTTTCGGATCATGTTTATAGATCACGAACTCACTGCCATCATAACGATTCAATCCGTTGCGCGTACCAAACCAGATGAAACCTTTGGTATCCTGGAATATTTTAAGCACAGATATCTGAGACAAACCATCTTTCAGATTCAGGTTTGAGAAATAGAAGTTCTCATTATTCTGCGCAGTTACTTCCAGGGTTGCTAACAAGGTTATCAGCAAAAGAATATGTTTTCTCATAGGTCAAAAAAATGTGATAGGCTTATTTCGTCAACAACTCCGTAGCGCACCATAACAATGGAGCATGAGCGTGCAGGTCACCGGTGATTTGTTTGCGGTTCATGTAATGGTTCTTGTCATTCTTGATATTGGTTCCCTCGCATACGTTTGTTACCTCGTCTTCATCATTGATATATGAAACCAATGCCAGCCATCCTTTTGTGGCGGCAGGAGCATAGGTTTTCTTATCGAGCCAACCATGTTTCACACCCACCAGCATGGCATAGGTAAACATTGCCGTACCGGAAGTCTCTTTGTACGAAGCGGGTTCATCAATCAACTGGTGCCACATTCCATCGGGGTCCTGATTTTCGAGTAAAGTAGCCATCATCTTTTTATAGGCTTCCATAATAACCGGACGGTTCGGATTATCCTTCGGAAGTACGGAAAGCAGACGGGACATTCCGGCAGCCATCCAACCATTGCCACGTGCCCAGAAGAAAGGGGCTGTGGGAGCGTGATAGAAAAGGCCGTTCGGTCGTTGTATCTTCTCCAGATACATCGCCATTTCAGCAGCGGCGCGGTCTATATACTTCCGGTCACCCGTAGCCAGATAAGCTTGCGACTGTATGGTGGTTATCATAAACATGTCGTCAATCCATACACGCGTTTGCCAGGAATAGCCCTGCTCGGCATACGCTTTCTCCTCCGGCTTGGCATCGGCAGGAACTTCCCATTGGGTATCGGCATATTTCATTCCGAGATCGAAATATTTCCGGTCGCCCAACTTCTGCATATAGATTTCGAGGGGAACAGCGCCTACCACGTTATAGTCTACGTGCACCATGCGGGGAAGCATATTCTTTTCTGTAGTAAACAAGGGTTCAAAGCGTTCCTTCAGCCGTTGCTGCATATCTTTATTTTTCACGGCTTTACTGAACCATAAGGCGCCCAACCAGGTGCAGGCATCAGGATAAGTCACATAATTGGGAGCTTTTTCCGCCCGCGGATTTCCAAAGCGGGTATGAGGGGTGACCAGGAACTTATTGACTATACGCGTACCTATCACTTTCGGATCGGCATCTTTCATACGTTTCTTCAAATCGGCATCCCGGGCGTTCATTGTTCCACACCAGCCTGAAAAGGCGGCAAATAGGATAAGTAAAATCTTGTGCGTCTTCATTCCATAGTATTGTTAGCAGATTAATAACTATGGCAAAATTAGGGAATTTGAGTCTGAAGGGTTTGAAAGATCGTTCCAAATGCTTGAACTATTAGCTCAAAATAGCGTATATAGACCTCTCAGACAGGATAGTTCAGCGATAGAATTAGAGATTGGCAAACTGATTCACCACAATCATCAAATTCTCGCTTTATTGAGATCAAATACTCACCGTAGCGAGAGTTTTTTCTCATCGTATTGAGTATTCTTTCTCATCGCATTGAGCAAATATTCTCAAAGGGGTGAGAAAGAATAAGAAATTTACTGCTTACGCTGACTATACCCTGCATAAATCATCAGCGCAAAAGCGCAGGCGTACGTAATGAAGACGGCAGTCAGTCCCGGCGGTGTATCGCCTCCGCCATACGAATGAAGACCGGACAGATAGTAGTTCACACCGAAGTAAGTCATCAGTACCGAAGCAAGGCCCAGTACGGACATGACACTGAATGCATAATCCGAACGGAGGACGGGAAGAAAGCGCGCATGCAGGATAAAAGCATAAACCACCATCGTAATCAATGCCCAAGTCTCTTTAGGGTCCCAGCCCCAATAACGTCCCCATGACTCATTTGCCCAAACAGCACCGAGGAAGATGCCTGCCGTCAACAGATAAAGCCCTATATGCAGGGACATTTCATTGATGATGCGGAGTTCGCGGATATGGGGCTGCAACAAGGCTACTTTCGACGGATTGCCGGCACTCATGAATGCAAGGGTAAGCAAACCAAGCAGGAAACTAATACCGAAGAAGCCATAACTTGCCGTAATTACAGCCACATGTATCATCAGCCAATAAGACTTCAACACCGGAACCAGGGGAGTGATTTCGGGATCCATGAAATTCAGGTTGGCAACAAACAAGATGATACCTGCGAAGAAAGCCGCCAAAGCCAACGTCATGGAGGAACGCTTGATAAACAAAAGTCCCGCCAACGCTGTAGCCCAGGCTACATATATCATGGACTCATAAGCATTGGCCCAGGGAGCACGCCCGGATATGTACCAACGGATACCGATTCCGGAAGTATGCAACAAGAAGATCAGCACAACCAATGCCACCAAGGGAATGATAACGGTTTTAACCCAGCGTCTGGGTTTCAGCAACTGCCCTACCACGAATATCAACAATAACAGTCCGACCGCCATATAACCCATAGCCGACCAGAAGAACAAATGTGCTTTATTATAAAACAATTCCCAGGACACTTGCTTCTCCGTCAGCAAAGGTGTAGCGCTCTGTTTCTGTTGATACACGTTCATCATGGAAAGCACCTCTCCCGCGCTCTCCCATGTACCGGTACGCAAGGCATCAGAAGCCTCTCCCAGATACCACGGCATGATTTTCGATACGAACAGAGAGTCTTTCCCGGAATACACACTTAAATCATCTCCCGGAGAATACCATTTGCCACTCGTATCTCCCGGCAACGGGAACAGTGCAAACATCTTTCCTTGTTGCAGGGAATACAGGATATTAATCTTTTCGTCCAGTTTCAACAGATCCTTTTCAAGCCGCGAACGTTCGGCTGCCGGACGAGAATATGCCTTGTCTACGGCATCGGAAATCAGATAGCTGCCATCTTCACTGAATACATCAAAGAAACGGATATATTTACCTTCGGGCAGAGAATAGGCTTGCGGCAATTCTTTATTAGTCTGGTGAATAAAAGGAATATTTCCCCAGTAAGACGGATTCATAAGAAAACCGATAATGACTTGTTCGGAACTAAGTCCTTCGAAGGTATCGCTACGATAGATCTTGCGCAAGAGTTTGTCCGTATAAGTATCTACAGGTTCAATACGGCCTGTAGGACATTGTATCTGCATTCGCCCCCATTGCTCAGCCTGTTCCGCAGGGATGGTGTTCTTCAGCAGATGTTCCGTTTCTGCCTTTTGCGCTAAGGAAAGTGTGGGAAGAAAAGCCAGTAACAAAAGAGGAGTCACCCGTTTCAATTGTTTTGCCAGTTGGCGGAAACGAGACTTTTTATCTGCCAGGGTCAGCAACATACCGACAAGCAGCAGCAGATATCCGGCATACGTAATACCCGTTCCTGCCGTATCATTATTGACGGTCAAGATGGTGCCCTGTTCATCGGCATCATAGGAGGACTGGTAGAGCCGGTATCCCTGCTCATAAATCACCTTATTCATGTAGATGTGTTCGCTCCGTTCTCCCTCTTCCGTATGAATGGTAAGGAAACTCTCAAAAGAAGAAGGGCTGTGAGAACCGGGATAACGAACTAACTTAAAATCATCCAGACGGATGGAAAAAGGCAACGGGCGTTGATCTTCCGTTGTACGCATATGGGACACGGTTTCTCCTTCCCTGATATGCACAATGCCCTCAAAACCAAACATATTGGTCACCAATGCTCCCAGCAAGATTACAATAAAGGAGATATGCAACAGTAAGACTCCATACTTGCGCTGGCTCCACAGACGGGCTTGCCAGGCAGTAGCACAGAAATTGAGAATCAAAAGAAATTGCAGAAGATAGAAAAGCGGATTGTTATAGATTATTTCCCTTGCCATTGCCGTCCCTTGCGCCTTCTCGACAAAAGTTGCGGCAGCCAGCAGGATCACATAATGCACCAGCAATATCAATGTTATCTTCCACGAGGTGAACATCGCTTTCAGGGAGGAGCTTACTTTTTTCATGTGCGGATATATCCTTTCAATTGTTTTATGATCTATCTGTCATTCTATTGAAACATTGTTATTCTATTGAGACCTTCAACGTAGCCAACAATTCCGCCAGTGCCGGTGGCGTCAGTTGCTGGGCAGCATCAGAAAGAGCTTTCTGCGGACAGCAATGCGACTCTATAAACAGACCGTCGGCGTGCAAAGATATGGCTTTCTCGCAAATAGCCGCCAATAATTCACGTTTTCCTCCGATATGGCTCGGATCACAATAGAAAGGCAATTCAGGAAAATGAGTATGAAAACGTTCCGCCAACTCCCAAAGGGGGGCATTGCGGTAAGGAGAACTATCTACCGTACAAAAGCCACGATGAATGATGCGGATGTCTTTCAGTCCGGCCTGTTGAAGGCGTTCTACCGCACCAATCCATAAGTCTACGTCGGGACATACAGGATTCTTCACCCATACCGGCATATCGCACCCGCGCAGGGATTCTGCCAGTTCGTGCATCATAAAAGGGTTGACCGTAGTACGTGCACCAATCCAGATCATATCCAGACCGGCTTTCAGTACAGCTTCCACGTGGCAGGGAAGTGCCACCTCAGTCATAACCCGAAGTCCCAGTTCCTGTTGTATCTCTCGCATCCAGTCCAGTCCTTCTTCGCCAACTCCCTCAAATGTACCACAGCGCGAACGGGGCTTCCACAAGCCGGCACGCAGAATGCCAACGCCCATCTCTTTCAGTCCTCTTGCTGTTTCTAACATCTGTGTACGACTTTCCGCACTACACGGACCGGCCACTAAACCTATAGTTTTCATATTTCCATTCTCCACTTAATATTTAGTGATTAGGGTTTAGTGATTAGTGATTAACACTATGCGGTATGATAGCGCAGCCTATTAATCACTAATCACTAAACCCTAACCACTAAATTAATCTTCGATAATCACACGGAAGCCTACATTATATACTTTCTGCCAAGGCAGATACGATCTGCGGTAGTATGTGGTGGACGCTTTCGGATGATCATTCCATGATCCGCCTCTAACCACTTTCTCCGTACCCGTACCTTGCGTCTTTTCATTGTAAGGATAAGGCAGATAATCAGAGGATGTCCATTCGGCAACATTACCCTGCATATCATAGAGTCCCCACGCGTTAGCCTGGTATCCACCGCCTTTCACCATCAGCATATTGCCGTCATCCACACCATTTTCTTTAGGTTGATAAGTGTAGTACTTGTACCAAGGATCATTTTCCCGCATCGGCATCGGATTCACTCCCTTCACCGCCATCAGATTCAAATGCTTGTCAGCCAGATTCTCAAACTTACCAAAGTCCGTGTTTAAAGAACCATACCAGAACTCACCGTCGCTACCTGCACGGCAGGCCCACTCCCACTGAACCTCGGTAGGAAGAGTAACAGTCTTACCGGTCTTTTCACTCAGTTTCTTGCAGAATGCCATTGCCTCTTCCCAACTCACACGGATAGCAGGCTGTTCAGGGTTATTGGCAGGATAGCCTTGGTGTACATGATCTTTCCATAATTGGCGGATGAAGCGGCTGTCATGTTCCGGGAAGATTGTGCGGAACTGTTCATTGCTGACTTCGATCTCACCCATCCAGAATCCTTTCTTCACAACTTGCTTATGAGCAGGAGAGTAATCGGAATGACCTCTGTTACTACCCATCACAAATGAACCGGCAGGAACACGGACAAAATTCATCTTTACGCCCGGAGCTAATTCAATGCTCATTTTCGTTTCTCCTTCTTTGGCAAGCATAGTCTGGGCAGCGGCTTTATCAAACGGCCAGCCTTTGACTTTTACATCCTTGTCTTTATACTCCTTCTTTTCCGGTTTCACTGGAACCGGTTTCTCTTGTCCTTCCAGGTATTTGGCATACGAACGGATCTCAGCCTGCCAGTCTACACCGGAGCGGGCATATTTCTCCGTCAATTCCGTACGGCGGCTGATTTGTTCCACTCCCTTAAATTCATTGGCTTTAAACTTACCATGATAAGGAGCATTGAAGTCAATCCAGTTGTACAGAGCTTGCCATTCTTTGTCGGTCAGTTCCACTCCATGATGTCCCGTCTTCAATATCTTGATCAACGGACTCACGGAAGCATGATATTCATACGGATCGAGCACTTCAATCTCCGCTTCCGGACCTTGACGGTACACATAAGGATGCAGATTCAAGTAACTGACTCCGAAACCGGAGAACTTATCTATCTTCCCACCTGTAAAGTCAGCCAGTTTATTGGAACCATCGTGGCAGGCGATACAAGCACGATCCAGCACAGGCTGTACTTCCAAATCAAAAGTGAAAGAACGTACTCCACCTTCCGGCTTCGTAATTTCATGGGGCACCATAGCCGAAGCTTTCACACGTTTCGGTATAGGCAATTGATTCTGGTCTTCGTGGCAACCTACACAAGAAACAGTTTCTCCCGGCATACCGGTCAGCCAGCTACGCATCCACTGAATGGCACGTCCTTCCGAATCCAACGGCTGCAATGAGATCGGTGTATTGGCAGGAATCTTAAATATCGCGGAACCGTCTTCTTCTACAGGAACGGTACCCAGCAAGCGCTTGATATCCCAACCACTCTGAACACCTTGCGCCCAATGGTCGGACGGAGTTCTGTTATAAGCATATTCATAAGCAAGCACACGGAATGCTTTTACTGTACCACGGGGCACGCCTTCCAGACCTTCACCCTCGTATATATCCTGAATGAATACGGTAGCCTCTTTACTGGCCAGATTAATCTTTTCAGGAATCACCGGAGGTACCGGACGCTGTACAACCGGAGTCGGGCAAATAAGACCTTCACCTTCAAATTCGGCAATCAACGTGAGATTATCGTATATGTCAATCAGATAGACTCCCCACAGCGCACTTTCATTCAGCTTAGCAGTAACCAGGAAATATTTATCCGTCAAAGGATAAGGCTTGATAAACTGAGGCCATACGCCATCCACCAAACGGTCTTTTACAATCGGTTCTATCTTACGGTCGCGGAAAGGCAATTCCTGTAACATTCCTTTCTCTGACTTACGGCTCTTTGAAGGATCAAACAACATCAAACGACCGGAACGTGTCACACCATGGTGACCGGAAATCACACCGATAAACTGTGATGAACCACCGGGCAACGGTTTGGCATCGAACGTACTGTTCGGGAAGTAAGAACCACTACCGTACAAAGACTTCTGTTCCGTTCCGTCCGGATTCATGTGCATTACAAAGCGGGAGAAATAGTGAGTCAAATCCGTATATTCCCAACGTGTGTACATGATACGGCCATTATTCATAACCGTTGGCGCCCAGTTAGCATCCTGGTCAAAAGTCAGACGGCGCAAAGAACCATCTTTCGGATCATACAGACACATATTACCTACCTCATCATTACCATTCACGCAAGGTACACCGTTATAACCGATATTGGATACAGCGATAAGCTTGCCGGAAGGCAAATAAGTAGCATCAAAGAATTCCAGATCTTTTTCCGGGGTTTCTATGAGCTTCTTCAAACCGGTACCATCCAGTTTCACTTCAAATACTTGCCAGCGGCGGTCGGTATCTACCATAGAGAACATCAGGCGTTCAGCATCCCAATGTAGTTTCAAATCAGGAACAGAAGAACCGTTGGTAGGTTTAAAGATAGTACGAGTCTTAACATCTCCACGCAAGTTGGATAACTCTGCAATCTCAGCATTAAAACCACCGCGTGAAGCGGAAGTCTGGTTAGACCAGTTGTTATTCTGAGTACCCAGAGCACGCGGATTCACCTGACGGGCAGAAGTACCTATCTTATAACGACCGACAATGATCTTATCCATATCCAGTGCTGTATTTGCCAACAAGATATCACGCTTCAGTTGCAAAGCTTTGTTGGCAGCTTCTAGGGCAGAAGCCTCATTCTTATAAATGCTGGAGAATCCTTTTCCGGTCAGTAGCTTCAGTTCAGCAAGCTTGGCCTGGTTCGCATTCTTATCATAACCGGCATCTTTTGCCATATCGTTATAAGCTTCTTCAATGGCACGCATATTCAGCCAACTCAGGGACTCCTGCAACTGATATACTTTCATGGCCTCCTGTGCCAGATTCAAATAGCCGATAACCTGATCGTCCAAGGTAGGTTTAGAAGCAATCTGGGCAACTTGTGCTGTAAAATAGGATTTATCATTCAGCAAATTAATAACTTCCGTTGCTATATGCTTTTCGATGGCGGCATCATGGGTCGTAACCAGTGCTTTCATATCGCTTCCACCGAATGGCAGGAACAAAGTAGCCTCAGTCGGATATTTAGCAACGATATCCGAAGCAGCTTCCGCACCGGTAATCCCTTGGAGACGGAAAATCACCGTACCTGCAGAAGAACGGTTCTCCAATCCGATCTCCGCCTCAAAGCGGGTATATTTCTTATCCAGAGGAACCACGATTTGCGCATTGGCATTCGCCATAATCGTGCGTTTATAGGTTTTGCCTTTCATGACTACATCCTGTCCCTTGGCATTCTCATTAAAACGCAGACTGCCGCTACCTGTTTTCTTGAAAGTACTTTTCAGGTCGTTCAACCAAACAGAAGAGCCATCTGCCGCCACTAATTTAGCATTTGCCCATACAGCCTGGTCATCTCCTGTACCATCTACAGTACCCCAGGTATAAAGCACCATTTCATCCAGTCCGGTTATATCCGCCGAGAAAGGCACTGCCGCCTCTTTTGCCTCAATTACCTTCGATGCAATCGGCAAACAGGTCTTTTGCATTTCCACATGGGCCTGATTCTTAGCCGCAGCAATGCTTTCCGCCCACGTAGCAGGCGCTTTCACCTTCGCACTCGCCCTTCGCTGTGCCATAGTGGGAAGCGACAAGGCAATGCATACAGACATTACTAATAATTTCTTATTCATAATACTTTGTTCTAAAGTTAATCTCCTATTTTAAGTCCGGTAAGCGGAAATTGTCTATATAGCAGGCAGCGGATATCTTACCGACATTCTTCTTATCATGCAAGCTCCACACCACTTTACCGTTTTTATCTATCTCTATCAATTGCGGTTCATCCACCGTGGTATCTTTCGTATGTCCGTACCAGTTACAAATCAATAGATTCCCATTCTTCAATTGCAGGATTTGCCCTACAAACAATAAAGCAACTCCTTCAATATCCAGTGCATTCACCCGTTTCAACTCTTCGCCTGTCTTGCGGTCGATCACGATGTAATAATGATTGTCGCCACAAGGCAACAACAGATTCCCGTCAGGAAGTTCAAGAGACGAGAACACCTTGCCTTCAATCTGATGTTCAGCGATGATCTTCCCTTTACGGCTTACTTCCAGCACTTTCTGTTTCGCCATTACCGGTATCAGATAATTGCTGTTCCGGAGCTGGAATACTTGTCTAAACTGGCTGTGGGGTCTTTCCACTTCCAGGTTCAATGTTACTTTGTTTACTTCTTTGCCTTTCTTATCCAATTCTATGAATTGGGCAGGAATACCACATATTCCCAATAGTACGCCACCGTTCTGCAACAAGGTGGCTGATTGTAATTCCGTCTTATCCGGTGTTTTATAATCCCAGACCACCTGATGGTCCCATGTCACGAGTTTTGCTCCCCGCTTATACGAATACAAGATTTCTCCCTTTTTAGTCAAAGCAACTGCATTACATTCTTCCCCTTTCTCCAGAGCATGCTGCCATTCCACTTTTCCCGTTTGTTTATCCAACAGCAGGATATTTGGATTTCCGGAACCGGCAACCAAGAGTTTATCTTGTGCTGCCGCCCGAAATCCCATGGAAAGAATGATCCAAATAATTATATAAACCCTCATCATTCTTCTTGTAATCAGTGTTACTTATTCTTCAGTTCATTGAACAGTTCGAGTGCCTGTTCCGGTTTCAGATTTTCATGTACTACCGCATGAACGGCCTGTATCATAGCAACAGGAGCTTCTGACTGGAACACATTACGTCCCATATCCACACCGGAAGCACCTTCGCTGATTGCCTTATAGCACAATTCCAACGCTTCCAGTTCGGGAAGTTTCTTTCCGCCTGCAATCACTACAGGAACAGGACATGCTGCCACCACCTTTTCAAAACCATCACAATAATAGGTCTTCACGATATTCGCCCCATTCTCGGCAGCGATACGGGAAGCTAAACCGAAATAACGGGCATCACGTGCCATATCTTTACCTACAGCCGTCACTCCCATCACCGGTATTCCGTAACGGGTACCTTTATCCACTGCCTTGTACAGGTTGGCAACCGTTTTTGCTTCGTGGGCTGCATCACCGATAGACAACATGATTGCCATGGCCGATACATTCATACGTATCGCATCTTCAACATCAATCAAGACATTGTCATTCAGTTCTGTAAGAATAGAAGTACCGGCATCCGAACGAAGGCAAATAGGTTTATTGGTGCTGGGTGGTATCACCGTACGGAGAATGCCTCGTGTACACATCAGGCAGTCCGCATATTCTATCAACGGAACGATGTTCAAATCGATACGTTCCAAACCGGATGTCGGTCCCATAATGAAACCATGGTCAAACGCCAGCATCACGGTTCTGCCTGTCTTCGGATTGAAGATACGTGATAAACGATCCTTCATACCCCACGGAAGATGTTCCGCTCCCTTCACATGAAAACTATTATTAGTAGAAGCTACCCCCAAACCGAAATTGCAGCCTTCTCTTAAATCATCTAAATCAGCCATTTCTTATCTTTTCATTAGTTATTTACTATAAAGCTTTTGCAAACGCATCAAACATGCACGACCAGGATGAAGCCCCTGAATCCGCATAACCGATAGAGCGTTCGCCGTAATTACGGGCACGTCCGAAGTTTGCCTTCATATCTTTAGTAGCTTCAGCACCTTTCACAGCTGCTTCGGCACCCGCTGTCAGGATAGTCTTCACATCAGCGGAATCACAAGCCTGAATGGCTTCCACCGCCGGAATCAGGGCATCCATCATTGTTTTATCCCCCTGTTTTGCTTTTGTTTGTTTCCTCACACCTTCAAGTCCACCTGCAAACATAGCCTTTACACCCGCCACATCCAGTTCGGTACCTTCCGCATGGTCGCTCATTCCCAGGAAGAATCCACCCAGTAACGTGCTGGTCGAACCGCTGATCTCAAGCATCAGGTTAAAACTCATGTCATTCAGCATCGACTTAAATTCAGTGCCCTTCTCAGCTGTAGCAACAAGGGCAGACATGGATTGAACGATAGCTGTTCCATGGTCGCCATCTCCCAATACCGCATCCAGTTTTGAGAATTCGTCGGAGCGCTCCGTAATGCACACCAGCGCATTACGAAGCATCTTCTTGAAATCATCTATAGTCAGTTTATCCATCTTTTATTTACCGATAGTCGTCCAATAAGGAGCATTAGACATTTTATTGTTCAGATAATCGATATGATCGTCATCCAGCAAACCAAGAATCATCTGGAAACCTGCCTGTTCCTGAACGGTCAGCAACTCACCGATACGTGCAGCAGCCACTTCGATTCCGGCATTTTCCAACACCTGATGAGCTTTGCGATAAACGATATTCATCTCCATGTGCGTAGTTGCCCCTACACCGTTAATGATTAATAAAGCCTTGTTACCGGCTTTCGGCTGTAGCTTCTTCATCAGCAAACCGATCATTTCTTCGGCCGTTTCATTGGCAGAAACCAATTGCTTGCGACCGCCACCGCCTTCTCCATGCTGTCCCATACCGATTTCAATTTCACCGTCCGGAAGATCGGAAATGGTCATGCCGTTTTGCGGATGGGTACAGGACTTCATAGCCACTGCCAACGTAGCCAAACGTGCATTGAAGCGTTCACCTATTTCAATAATCTCGTCCAGTGACTTACCTTCTTCAGCAGCAGCTCCAACAATCTTAATCAAAGGAACACAACCTGCCAGACCGCGACGATCTTCATCCGGTGCATCCAGTCCGGCACTGATATCATCGTGTGTCAGGATAGTCTTTACCTTAATACCTGTACGTTCAGCCAACTGGCATGCCATGTTTGCACTCATGATATCGCCGGAGTGGTTCAATACCACAAGCAAGATACCAGCCTCACGTTTGAACATCTGCAAAGCCTGGAACAAACGTTGTGCACCCGGAGCAGCAAAAATATCACCGACTACAGAGCAGTCCAACATTCCGTCGCCCACGAAGCCGCTTAATGCAGGTTCATGACCGGAACCGCCCAGAGTGATCACAGCTACTTTATCTTCAGCTTTCGCATGTGCACGCACAATAATATTTTCTCCGCCGATGGCTACCTGATTACTATAAGCCATTACATATCCTTCCAGCAATTCAGCTGTCAGATTATCCGGATCATTTATGAATTTATTCATCATAGTTTCTTTCTACTAATTGATTATTTATCAAACTGCATTAACTCCAAAGCAATACCTTCTTCTTCAATGAAAGCAATTGTCAGATTCTCTCCGCCCGGCATCGGTTCAACCAATACTTTTGCACCTTTCAGTTCAGCCGCCAGATCATCTACTTCGTAAGCGATATGTGCCACTTTCTGAATCAATTCAGGCATCCAGCTACCTTCTTCAAAACGCAAATATTCTATCTTATTGGGGCTTTCATTAAAGTTAGTCAGCCATACCTTCAATCCTTCCGCATATACCTCACCCGGTTGCGGTGTGATGGTCGGTACTCCAAAATGATTAATCTTTCTCATGGTATTCTTAATTATTGAATGATTTACAAAGCAGCCTGTCCATTAGTAAAACGCAGACCATCATTATCATGGTAACATGCCCACTCATCTACAATGGCTCCCTCAGGACCGGCCATCATAAAGTGGAAAGTACCCAGTTCTTTCAGACGGAGAACATCACCCACATTCTGTTTCACGAAATTCTTGCTCTTGATAGGGCCGTGAGATGCCGGAACCGCAGGAGCATTCGGTGTTTCATCTCCTACTTCGGAGAAGTTATAAACCCAACCGTGATTTACCATCCACGACTCGTGTTTCGCAGGGAATGCCGTTTTTACATGGGCATGTTCCGGAATCATCTGTCCCGGCAACAAGTAAATAGCATGTGCAAAGTAGCCATATTCAGGATCGTTTACCCAGAAGATGCCTCCCATACCTACATTCTCAAAGTCGCCTAAACCGAAATCTGTAAACCAGATATCTTTCTCCATCAGCGGAGTGTAAGGCACGCCATAAAATTTAAACATGTCAAGGAATGCTTCTTTAGCAGCTTCCTGGTCAAACTTTCCGTCTTTGTAGAAGTCAGCATTCGTGTACTTCTTCTGATACGTTGCCTTTTCCTGTGTCATAACTTGTTCTGTTTTTTTAGATTCTGCCGTACAAGAAACGAATCCCATACCGCAGGCGGCAATTAATGCCAGGGTTAATACTTTTTTTAATCTCATGTACTTATCTGTTTTAATGGTTAATAATCAGCCTCAACAAAGCACTCCCATTCCTTCTATCTCTATCAATAGTTCCGAACGGCATACATCGGTTAAAGTATAGATGGCAGGTAAATCGGGATATCGTTCTGTCACTACCTGTTTTGCTTTTTCCATATCTTCCCAACGTTTCACGTACACGCGGAAGGTGATAAGGGTAGCATTCTCCGTAGCAGGAATACCGGAACGATTGAGGTTATCACGGGATACCAGATATTCTATATTCTCCAAGGTAGTCAGGGTTTGCTGTTCAATACCAACGCCTTCCAGACTCTGCTCACCACGAATAGCGGCTGTGCCCGATACGTATACGAAACCATGATCCTCTTTCCATACAGCCTTGGCACGTTCAAACTTCGGAGTGGTCTTTTGAGGAAGAGCCGCATCCTTTTCTCCCAATAACACATTCTGTGAGTAAGCATGAGCGGCAATCTGCAAAGGATTATCCACTCCAAGAACCCGGACACTTCCATCTTTGCAAAGTAAGGCATCCACATCAATCATAATGCCGCCCCACTGAGTCCCGATACCGGTAGCAGCCGGATAACCGGTAGTCCACTCCACACCATTATAGAATAGCGAACGTGCATCATTGAAATCCTGATAATGCTGGTGACCGGTTGCATCGCAAGCTGTTATTTTTTCAATATAGTTCCATTGACGTATGATTGAGGAAACCGGCATACCTTCCGTTTCCAACACCTTGGCTATTCTGGAGAATACTTCATGAGATTGCTCACGGATGCTCTGATGCAGTACATCTCCCGTCACACCACTCAGGAACAGGCGTTTACAACCTTCTCTTTCGACAATGATATAAGACAAATCTTCCAGCATCCGATATTCAATGTGATCTTGTTCTGTCAGTTGCACTTCATGCACTTCCATCACCAATCCCATACTCTGAGGAGGTTGTGCCACATAGCTTACGGAAGGTTGTTTCTCTTTGAAAAGCTCTTTCACCGCTTCCCTGATGCAAGCAAAACGGGCTACATATTCTTCATTATCCGCCGGCGCATCGAATATCACTATACGTACAGGAGTATGAATAGCTTTATATTCCGCCAGAAGTTGTGCCAACATCACCTTAAAGGGAGCTTTGTCAACCAACAGGAAATAATGAATAATCTCTATATTTTCGTGTGTAATCATGGTCTTCTTATTCTATTAAAGTGAATTCACATATTCGGCAAGTTCTTCCGCTTCTTTAGCTGATATTTTCTTTTCAATGCCATGCTTATGTACCGTGAACACTTCTTCCATAGTGGCAGCACGTCCGTCAAACAGATAAGGAGCCGTACGCCAGACTTCACGCAGTGTCGGAGTATCCCACCCATTCTCAAATTCGATATCTTCGCCGATACGATGCATCTTCATATCCGTATAATAGGGACCGGAATGACATTCGTCGCAATTAAACTTTTCATAAACCTTACGTCCCCGTTTAGCCTTCTCTGAAAGTTCGCCATTTACCAGATACGGACTGGGAACCGGTTTCAATGACATCAGATACTCATCCACACACTCTGCAAATTCTTCCGGCAAATCACTGAACTGAATGAGCTTATATCCTGCACGAACGGCAACTTCCGCTTTAGCACGAATACCGGAAATCATACACGGTGGAGTGACATGGGAGAATAGCATACTCTTACAGTTTTTCGAATTACCAATGCCATCATTCATCAAATCCCAGTTCATGGCATCCATACGCGCATCACCCGGATGGCATCCGTTACACGACTGCCAGTTCTGGAAACAATGTTCCGCATCATTAAAGTATTTCTCACCACGCTGTATTCTGTTTTCCGTACGATTCTTCACCATGGCAACCGACTGAACATTTGTCGTATTCAAGTCCACGATATTCAATGTATCAGAGAAATAAGTAGGAACAACAGCTGTTCCGTCCTTCAGCATCATACAACGCGGTCCATTACCTACCAACGCTACACGTTTACGCATACCATATAAAAAGCGTAAATCATACGCCAAAGCATCCTTTTGAGGATACTGCTCAAACTTCTGGATAAATGCAGGATAATCTATCACACTGACCTCATGGGTACCGGAGTGACTGACCACAATCTTGTCGTCCGTACACTTCACATCCCATATACCTGCTGCACCCCGTTCCGGTTCATCCAGCAACACGGCACCCTCAAAGTTCAGAGTAGCCAGATTTACAATACTGATGGCACTGGTATTCATCCAGCCTTGTTGCAACTGGGATGTCGGAACCTGGAAACGACCCAGATTATGAGTAACCAGCAAATAACGCCCGTCCGGAGAAAGCGACATTCCACGCAAGGCATTACTTCCGTTGGCCAGTTGAATATCCTTTATCTTCCGGAAACTGTTCATATCAATCACCGATACGCAAGCAGCTACAGTATCTACATCCGCCCGTTGCATAGGCAGGAAATTGGTAACAAACAAGTGTTTTCCTTCTTTATCAAAGACAGCTGATTTCGGTTCACGCAATACTTTCACCGTTCTTAGCACATTCTTTCCATTCTTATCCAATTCTGATACTGTGCCGGCAAACTGGTTGCAAATATATAACTTGCCGTTACCCGCATTTACCAACGGAGCGCAGGCACCGGATGCCGTTTCCACAAATACTTTTTCCGAAGGATTGGAAGCAGACAGGAAATAAACTCCATTCTTATGTTCACCTGCCACCGTTGCATAAATCTGATCTCCATCTGTAGCAACTCCGGTAGGAACTTCATCTAGTTCCCACTCTTGCAAGCGTTCTTTATAATCTGATGAATAAATAGAAACCTTCTGAACGCCCTTCTGAGATACGATCATTCCGGATTTATAAGGAGTGATACCCGTTATAAACAATGGAGTTCCTTCCGGCTGCTCCGTGGTATGAGTAGTAAATGCAAATAGAGATACCACTAAAAATACAGGTACTATAACCTTTGCGATGCTACGACTTTTATACTTCATAGTGATTGAATTAAGCTTGTTTTTCACATCACAAAGATAGGGCATCACCGGTCTGAGGGTTATAAATCGTGTATCATTGACTTGCAATAATGTCTCAAAACAAATGCAGTAAGCATTTTGAGACGGTAGTGAGAACCGTTTGAGACAAAAAAGGCGGAAACTCCTTTCCGCCTTAAATCTTATTTTTCGTCTTACATCTTCTCTTTGTTCGCACTGTTCATCTGTACAAACTCCGTAGGTGTGAACCCATAGAACGCTTTAAACGAATTGGAGAAGTAGGAATGACTGTTGAATCCCAATAAAGTTGCCACTTCCGAAACGCTCATATTAGTATCCTTCAGATAACGCAATGCCACCTCCAAGCGCTTATTACGTATCAATTCCGTGGGCGAAAGCTCGGATATAGCTTTGATTTTACGATAAAGATTGGCGCGACTAATACCAATCTGGTCACAAAGCATCTCGATACCCAGATTCTGATCAGATATATTCTTCTCTATAATCTCATACAGTTTCTGCGAAAAGCGTTCATCCGCCGAGGTAGTACTTACACCTACCACTTCGGGCGAGAAGCGTTTGCCATACAGTTTCTTTAATTGCTCTCTCGACTGCAACAAGCTCTGAATACGTATCCGAAGCACATCCATACTGAAAGGCTTAATCACGTAATCATCCGCCCCTGCCTCAAAACCTTCCCTGATATGCATCACCATGGAGCGTGCAGTCATCAATATTACCGGGATATGTCCGATACGAATATCATTCTTAATCATGGAGCAGAGTTCAAGCCCATTCCGTTTAGGCATCATAATGTCACTCAGCACTAAATCAGGGAAGGATTGTACTGCCTTATCATATCCTTTTATACCGTTTGCCGCTTCAATGATTTCATAGTCATTCTCCAAGGACTTATGCAGATAATCCCGTACGTCTTTGTCATCTTCCACCAAGAGAATCACCGGCTTTTTGGGTGCTATTTCTCCAATGGGAGATGTTTGCGGTTTCTCCACCGGCTGTGCAAATGCCGTATCGCCAATTGTTTCCACAGGCATGGAATCCGTCTCTTCCTCAGTGAAAGCTTCACGGGAAACGGGCAGCAAAACAATGAACCGTGCTCCTTCCGTCCCATCTTCCCGGTCTTCAATACGGATCACTCCCTTATGCAGCTTTACAATGGAATACACCAGACTAAGCCCTATGCCTGTACCCGGTACATTTACCCCTGCCGTTTCAGGTACCCGGTAGAAAGGTGTGAATACCTTATCCCGTTCCTGCGGTGGGATTCCACAACCGGCATCCACAACCTGCAACATCATATACAGAGCAGAAGGGGCTACTTCTTTTCGATACGATTCTTCCAACTCTCCCGCCGGAATACATTTCACCAACATGCGTATGTCTTTGCCGGAAGGAGTATACTTGAATGCATTGGACAATAAATTGAATACGACCTTTTCAAGCAGCACTTTATCATACCAGGCCTGGAACTCCCGGTCCCGGCAATCCAGTGTGAAGGTGATTTCATTGGTTTGCGCTATCTGATTGAACGCACAATAGATCTCCGTGACAAACTCATATACATTATTCTCCGTGACTTGCAATTCCATCGTACCACTTTGGTTTTTCTGCAAGTCCATCAGTTGATTGACCAATAAAAGGAGCCGTTGGGCATTTTTATAAATGACCATCAGTTTATCCCGCAGTTCCAGAGTCATATCCATCCGCTTCACCAACTCTTCAAAGGGAGTGATGATTAGCGTCAAGGGAGTACGCAACTCATGGGCAAAATTCGTGAACAGATGCATCTTTGCCTGATGAAACTCTTCCTGTTGCAGTTTCTCTTTCTGCTCCATTCGCAACCTTTCCCTCAAGCGGCGACGGGCATTGAAATAATGGAATATCGCGTAAAATACTCCTATCAGCAATAGTCCATAAATCAGGAAAGCATACCAAGTAGCCCATAAAGGTGGTGTAATCACAATCTTCAAAGTCTTCCCTTCCTCATTCCATACCCCATCGTTATTACAAGCCTTGACATGAAAAAGATAGGTACCGGGGCGCAGATTGGTATAGTAAGCCGTACTGCGCTCTCCCACATGATTCCAGTCTTCATCATATCCTTCCAACTTATAGGCATACCGGTTCATCTCCGAATTGATGAAATTCAACGCTTTATATCCTATAGCCAGATTGTTCTGATTGTACCGTAAATTGATAACCTCCGCTTCATTAAGCAACCCACTTAAGATTCCTGTTCCATCATCTGCACGCACCACACGATTATTCACCAACAGGTCTTCCAATACGATTGGCGGTACAAAACGATTCATCGGCATCTCCGGTGTATAAAAAGTGATAAAGCCATCATTACCGGTAAAGCACAATGTACCGTCCGGCATGGCTACCCCACCCCGATATGTAAATTCACGCAAATGAATACCATTATTGAATGGAAAGTTTTTAATCTCCCCGGTGGACGGAGAATAAGAGGAAATTCCCTGCAACGAGCTCATCCATAGATTTCCGTCCGCTCCTTCCAGCAATTTACAAATATCCCCTCCCATCAGCCCTTCTTTCTCTGTTACCCGGCGAAGCACACCTCCCCGTTTGTCCAGTTGGAAAATACCGCCTCCATAGGTAGATACCCATACATCACCGGATCTGGTTGATAATATAGAAGATATATAGTTACTTGGAATTTGCATTTCCTGTTCCGGGCGCGATGTACGAAATACGATCATTTCACCTGTACGGGTATTAAAACGGTATAGTCCGGCAGAACGCATACCTATCAGTAGCACACCGGGACTCTCTTCCTCCATGCAACGAACGGAGGAAAAATGCAATTTCTCCCCTTTCGGTCCGGTAAACTCTGTCTTCCGCTCACCGGCAGGAGTAAAGCAAGTCAGTGCATATCCGCCTTTTGAAGTTCCTACCCATAAATTACCGTCTGCATCACGCACAATACCATAAATAGCAAGTTCTATGGGATATTTATAGAATAAAGAAAAACGCCGGGTAGCAAGATCAAAACGATAGACCTCACCCAATACCGTACCGCACCAGATACAGTCATCCTCAGCATACACCGTTTTGATAACATTCGAATTATGCACGGAATAGCTATCCTTATCAATCAGATAAAACTGCCCTTCCCCTGTCGAAATTTCATATCGCAGTAATCCATACCCCTCAGTTGCTATCCATAAGTTTTTCTGTTTATCGACACAAGCCGTACCATAGATTCCCGTTTGCTGATTCACCGCTTTGCCCGGAGTATGATGAATGAAACGGTCGGTAAGCGAGCTCAGCCAAGTGACACCACCGGCAAAAGTACCAATCCACAACGTACCGGTATGATCACGGCAAAAAGCATAAATAGAAAAATGCCCCAAGCCACGCCCGGGTTCGTCATAACTGCTCACTTTACGAATCTGATCCTTCAACGGTGCATAAGCATAAATACCATCGAAAGTACCAATCAGCATCTCTCCATCCCATTCGGCAAGGCAACGGACATAATTATTTTTCAGACCACTGTTGGCAGATACATAAGAAGTTATTTTATGATTACGGACATCAATACGGTTCAGTCCGCCAAATTGACAACCTACCCAGATGCGATGATAAGAATCTTCATAAAGAGTGGAAATACTATTGTCCGGTAAGCCGGCACGACGGTCATAGTGATTAATCACCTGCATCTGTTTGTTACACTGGTAAACTCCGTTCACTGCCGTACCTATCCAGAAATTACCCGCTTTATCCTCCATCAAGGCAGTGACGGAACTATTGAAGTTCTCTACAAATTCCACCCTTTTAAAGTTGTCTTGTTCGGGAATATAACAACAAAGCCCACTGCGGGTACCTACCCATACTTTGCCGGAACTATCAACTAAAAGAGAAAGAATACTTGCACTGGAGAGTCCATCTACATTAAAATAGTTGCGGATACGTTCGGTGCGAAGGCACATCCGGCTTAGTCCGCGACTGGTACCTATCCATAAATTCTTGCTATGATCTTCGCATATTTCATTGACTTCATTGTCTGCCAAACTCAAAGAATCTCCCGGGTGGTGACGAAAAACGGTATATTCACTTCCATTATAACGATTCAATCCATTACGTGTCCCCAACCAAAGGTATCCCCGGGTATCCTGGCAAATAGTCATCACGGAGAGTTGGGAAATTCCTTCATTCAGTTTCTGGCTATAGTAGAATGAATATTTAGAATGCTCAGCCCATAAGCACAATACTGGAAATGAGCAAATTAGAAAGATCATCAATATTTTCGTTTTCATCAGTATAGATATATTTACTGCACAAAAATAAGAAAAGTATAGAAATAACATAGGATATAGTGCAGAAAGGTATGGAAATAGAATAAGATGAGTAAGGGTCAGTGGTAAGCACTTATTAGCAGAGGCTATGACAGAGCCTACCATCAATGCCATTGATTCCTATCATCAATGGCATTGATGGTAGGCATCATCAGCATTGATGATAAGATGCCTACTGTACTGATCTATCCAGCATGCATTATAGACTCACCCTCACTGCTGCCCCTTCCGTCACGCTCTTCTTCAGCACTGACTTGCCACCTTTCAATACTTCTACATGCAGCTTCTTTCCTGCACGACGTACCCGAATATCAAACTCCGAATTGAAAGCACGTACACGATTCAGATTCATATATTCCCACTCCTGTGGCAAACGGGGAGTCATCTCGAAACTGCGCAATCCTGTGGGGCGGATGCCGAACAGGCCTTCGGTATAGATACGGCAATACAATCCGCTTTCAGCAGAAAGATGACGCTGATCTCCTTCGGGCCACGCTTCAATGGCATAAGGCACATGATCGCCCAACAAACGGCGATGTGAATACTTCTTGAGGAAGTTCATACCTTTCTCCACTTCTCCGGCAGCAATGGTGCCACGCAGAGCATAGAGGGTACTACGGTCCCAGAAGGTCTCAGTACCGGCTTGCGTCAATAATCCGTCGTCCGTCCAGAGGCGAGGCGAAAAGAGCGCATCGATAGTGCCTTGCGCACGGGTGTAGATACCCATAACAAGAGGCATACAAATCCAGGAACGCAGGATATCATTACCTTCATAATAGCGGTAACTGTGGAAACCTTCTATCTCATAACCAAAATGTTTTTCTATGGCTTTTTCTAAAACATTCGCTTGATCACGATACGTATTTAACTGCTTTGCCGATACTCCCAATTCACGCCCCAGCATAACGGCTGAACGCAAAGCATCGTAGTAAAGCGTAGAGGTACAGAGGTTTGCATCACCAGCCGGGAAGCGGTTCTCCAATTCATCCGAATTCGATGCTACCACGCCGGCGGGAGTTAGTTTACGGTTGCAATACTCCAGACACCATTCGATCAGAGGCCACAGTTCACGCGCTTCCGCCTTATCTCCACGAGCCAACGCATAGCGTGCAGCACCGTAAGCAATCATCGCACCGTCTCCCCTATCTTTGGCACCATGCCAGAAGCTGACACCTTCGGAGATGATGGAACTCGGAATAGGTTTATACTCCGGATTCATATAGCGGGCAAAGTGGCGGAAAGAATTCAATGCGGACTCATCACCAATCTCATAACCCAGGAAAGGGAAGAAGGGATTGATATACTCTGCCTGGTCGTTAGCCCAGACAGCTGCATAATAGGCTTCACCACCGGGACCATGCATCAATCCACCTTTCGTGCGGTAGATGCTTTCAGCGCCACGCAGTTTGGCAAAGGCAAACATGCGATTAAGCACGGGATCGGGTGTATCCAAAACCAGATTGCTCCACCACTGACTGATAAGCGCTTCACGCGCGGCACGTTCACTAAGGATATTGATGTGCGAAAGGCCGGCATCGTTTCGTCCGGACGAGGCATCCGCCAGTTTCCTTCCGGAAAAGACTGCATAGAACTCAAGCGTCTCTCCCGGTTTCAAAACAAAGACACCACTTTTGGAAAGAGCAGCTTCGATGCAATAAGCACCATATACACCGGCTTCCTCAGGAGTAGTATATGTTACGTTCCACTCAGGCACTCGCAGCGTTATCTGATTCGGACTGCTATTCTTGAAAGTATATTCCTCACAATAGCGCGCAGCATTGGTGGAGGGATAGAGTACACGCGTCAATTGCACGGCATCTTTCAGTTCCTTACGCCGGTAAATATAACCGAAACTACTTTCCACACGCATAATGCCATTGAAGGTAACATCACGCACTTCTTCATTCAGCAGGGTTTGATCATCCACTGTCACCAAAGCGGGAATATTCACATCGAAACGTTGCTTCAGATTGTTCTGTGTCTTATTTGGATGCATACGAAGCATAGGGAAAACAAGACTTCGGTTCAGATGGAAACGCTTTTGTGCATCCACGCCGTAACGAAGGACAACGGAAAGTTGTTGCCCACTCATTTCCAGATGGTCGTCATGTGGAATATTATCATTGATATTCCAGCGAATGGATCCATCATCCTGAATAGTCCAACGATCCTTCGGTTGTGCAATGGCCAGCGAACCGGCAAAGATGAAAGAGAAAAGTAATAAGGTTCTTCTCAAGTTCATAAGGTTATTGTGTTTAATTGTTAGCTACTAATATCAATACTGCACTCTCAAACTGGGTATTCAATGGATTATCCAAACCTTTTTCCATCAATTCCGCTCCCGTAAATACCTTGCCATTGGCAGGAAAACGGGAAGTCACTCCCTTTGCCAGACTTACTTCCTCCACACGATATTTTTTCTGGGCATCCAGGCCACCCAGCATTACCCGGGATTCATTGCCATCTTTAGTCTGGTAGAAGTAAACGACTGCCTTTTGTTTATCTGTCGAAACATAACTCAAAGAGGCCAATGGGGACTCATAAGGAGAAACCAGGCGATAAAGTTCACCATGCATCACCAACGGACGGATGCGCTCTTTGTACAATTTCACAGCATCGGCAATCTGCGCGCGTTCTTCAGCCGTAGCCTTATCCAATGCCAGGTCTATTCCGAATGCACCGCTCAATGCCACATCGATTGCCATCTTCAAATGACGTTTACCCATACGGGTGACATGAGCAGAGATCGTATTCGCAGGAAAGAAGTGCGAGAAGCCCCATTGTATCTTGATACGTCCCAACGGGTCTGTGTTGTCACTGGGCCAGAAGGAATGGAAATAGGGCATTGCACCATAGTCCACACGTCCCGATCCACCGGCACAAAGCATGGCCATCACATTGGGGAAGCCTTTGGCAAAGCGATCCATCAGACGGTAAAGCGCCCAATTATAATCTATCCAGAGATGACTTTGATCGGCAGGCTGCAAATAAGAAGATCCGGGTTGGGTGATGTAACGGTTACAGTCCCACTTCACATAAGTGATATCAGGGTTAGGTCGCAAGGTTTTGTCGATAATATCCCATTCAAAAGCCTGTACTTCGGGGCGGGTGAGGTCCAGTATCTCCTGATGGCGACCCAATATCGGTTCACGTTTGGATTGAGTAATGATCCAATCGGGATGTTTCTGATAAAGTTCACTCTGAGGATTCACCATCTCGGGTTCCAGCCAGATACCGAAGCCAACTTTACGCTTCAATGCTTCTTTGGCAATATATGACAGACCTTTGGGTAACTTCTTGGTAGAAGGGTCCCAATCTCCCAGACCGTGCTTGTCATCATCACGGGAGTAAGATCCATTACCGAACCAGCCATCATCCAATAAGAAAAGTTCAGCACCCACCTGGCGGGCCCCATCAAAGAGTTGCTTCAGGCGGTCTTCATCAAAATCGCAGTGCGTAGCTTCCCAGTTGTTCAACAATACAGGGCGGTCTTTCTCTGCATCGCGGATGGCATTTGCCATAGCCCAACGATGGAAACGACGGCTGGCTTCTCCCTTACCCTGCTTACTATACGTGTAGAGAATGGCGGGTGTAGTAAATGTGCCGCCACGCTCCAGATTGTACTGTGAGCCCAAAGGATTCATACCGGTCAGCAAACGCAGGTTCTTGTTCCAGTCTACGTCGAAAGCAAACTGGAAACTGCCGCTCCAACGCAAAGAAGCAGCCAATACTTCCCCTTCATTCTCTTTAGCCGGTCCGTTCAGGGAGAGGATAAAAGAAGGAATACGCATCTGATGTGCACGGATACCTAATTTGGAATCCAGAATCTTGACTCCTTCCGAAAGGCGTTCTTCATTGAGGGTTGCTTCGCGCTTATAGTTACCAGAGAATTGAGTGAGCCAGTATTCCTTCGCTTTTACCACCGGGGCAGCAGAAGCAAAACGATGCAGAATAACTTTACCTTTCTCATTATGCGTAACTGTATTCCATATCTCCATCATGCTATTGTCTGCATAGCATTTGATATAGATATCTACGGTGAAAGGATAGGCAGGGTCTTTCAGTGAAATAACGGTTTGTTCGATACCCGGTGCCAGCGCTTCCGTACGATGTCCGGCGTAGTGAAGCTCCGTAGATGTATTTCCATCTACGTGAGTTGCCTGGATAGCCGGTTCTGTCAGGACACCGTTTCCATAAGGAGGAAGAAATTCCCATTCACGTGAGGGTAGCTTAACAGGAGGCTCTACTTCACGGGCAGCATCTCCAAAACCCAATTGGTAAAGGCGATCGTCCGTACCCACCATGAAGGTCAGTTTCAGTTCGCCGGATGTAACGGTGAAAAGCTTCTTCACATTTGGATTGTCCGCTGCATGCACCGTGAGGAGAAGGCAGAGAAATAAACAGGTCGTCAATATATTCTTCATAATCTTATCATTCTTCTGTCATAAACTTCCAGGTAACATTGGCAATACTGTTCGGTTTCCCCTTTTCAGCTTTGGATATAGCACCTTTCAGCTTGCCTTTCTTATCGCGTGTCACAGTGATATCACGCCAGGAATAGGCGCCCTTCTCGTAATCGAATGTTTCACCGTCATCATCATACAGCCGGTAAGCACCATCTGCTTTTCCATAATGACGGATTTCCAGATTCACCTTCTCTCCTGCTTTCGGTGCATGTAGGCGGGCCTCCATAAATGGCAGGATAGCCCCATCCTTTACATATACCGGAATACGGTCCAAGCCCGGTGTAACAGTAATCTTCTCGCCATTGCCCACATATTTACCTGTATAAAAATCGTACCAGTCTCCCTTAGGCAATACCACAGTACGCTCTTTCTGGCCTTTGAACATAGGAGCTACCAACAGATATTCACCAGCCATATACTGATCCTTAATTTCCTTGGAAACCGCTTCCAAATAAGGATTATCTTCCAAATTTGCATCCGACAGTTTCGCTGTAGTTCCTTGTTCAGGGTTGAAACCCGGTTCCAGATTCATGGCGCGGAACGGAGGAATACCATCAAAATGATAGCGTGCAAATTCACTATACCAGTAAGGCATCATCTGCATACGCAGCATAGCATACTCTTTTATCTGATTCTCTACTTCGGGGAAAGTCCAGGGTTTCGTACCGCTTGCCCAGGCATTAATCATTGCCATCGGCGAGAATACTACAGACTGGAAACGACGCAACCAGTCTTCCGATGAACTGGAACTACGTACTTCCGGAGTCCACAATACACCACTAAAACCTGAATTAATCAAAGCAGTGATAAAGTCCGGATGGCTGTAATAGTCATTATAAATCACATAGGGGAAAGAAGTTGCACCGGCATTCGATGCACGAACCAATCCGAAGGTACGTTGATTACGCTTCTTGTACAATTCCGCAGTAGTGCGTTGTACCCACAAACCATAAGTCTGGCGCATCTGCTCGGCGGCAATTCCACTGGGGAAAGTAGCTACATCCGGCCAGACATAACGATCGTATCCGTCTACTTCATCCACTTTATAACCGCTGACACCAATATTTACGTGTTCCTGTTCCAGCTTATCCATCCAGATTTTGCGGGCTTTCTCGCCTGCCAAGTCGGGCACGATACCACACCATACGGTGTGTGAGCCGCTTACCGGATACATTTCCTTATATATCTTTGAATCGGGAGATACGTATGGGTTTGTCCATAAGTTGATACGTACTCCTTTAGCCAACATCTCTTTCACAAAGCCGGCGGGATCAGGATAGCGGGTAGCATCCCACTCAAAGGTACAAGGATACGCTTTGCTTTGCCAACCCGGTTCCAGTCCGATGAAGTCCAACGGGAAACCACGTTGTTCAAATTCATCCGCTTCGTTCTTCACGTCTTCAGCTGTATAGAGCTTCTTTGTGCGTTGCGTAAAGCCCAGACCCCAACGCGGAGGCAATGTACCTCCTCCACAGAGCAGGTTATAACGACGGATAACATCCATAGGAGTAGGTCCGGCGAACAGATAAATTTCTGCACCCGGAGCAGGAACCAAGATCGAAACAGCATCCGAATAAGGCGCCGATGTCCAGGTCTTATCCAGATTACGGTCTTTAGCCACCGGAGCATTCGGACTGTCCTTGCGTGCACCGCTACCTGCATATACCGTCAGATAACGTGCCGAATTAATCAGTACTCCATAACCGGAACTGGAAATATAAAAGGGGACAGGAGCATGTGTGCGCCCATTATCACGTCCACCATAATGGTCTACATGCAAGTTCAGGATCTTGCCACGCTGGTGCACCGTCTGAAAGTTCAGTCCAAAGCCATACAACTGTTCCTTGCGTTGCAAAGGAATGCGGAGACTTGTTTTACCATCCTGTATGGAACCCACAATTTCATTCGCCAATTCAGGCAATGTCACCTCTGGCAAGCGGGCAAAACCTTCCTTTTGCGGCGTAACACCGGCCACACCCAATAATGAATATTCTTCAGGAGTGCCTACCACACCTTTCCAGACGCCGGGCTCCACTTGCTGCCATGCAATCTGTGCTTTGGCAGGACATAGCATCAACAGGGCCATCGCCCCTACAATCAAAATTTTCTTCATTCTTTCCATTTTGTTACAATAGCGTTATTATCATCGAATCATACCGGCAAAGCCACCGTTCGGAAGAACTTTCACTTTTACCGTCCCATTTGTATTTTCTATAGGCATATAGTTAAAACTATCCTTATCTTTTCCATCTATAATCATAGTGAATGATTTACCTTCACATCCGGCGGGCAAAGTAAATTCTATTTCACGTTCCTCTTCCTTACCGCTGATGCCACCGATATACCATACATCACCGGAACGACGTGCCACAACAGCATAATCAGCCGGATAGCCAGCCAACAGGACGCTCTCGTCCCAGGCAGCGGGTACTTCTTTCAGGAATTGTTTGGGTTGTTCCGGCAAAGAAAGATAAGACTCCGCCTTATCAGCAAAACATTGAAAACCGGATTCAAAGACTACTGCCAGAGCCAACTGATGCCCCATAGTTGTCCTGCGTATAGCAGGTATCCCCTGACGTACTTTATCAGAAAAAGTCACCGGAGTATAGTCCATAGAACCGACCACATTGCGTGTGAAAGGTACAGTAGCATTGTGTTTTGCCGCCTGGTCGCAACGTTCCTGGCGTCCCAGAGTTTCTGCACCCCGGATAGCTTCCGTAGTCAGCATATTCGGATACGTACGCTCAAAGCCACGGGGTAAAGTGGCACCATGAAGATCTACCAGCAAATGATTGTCTGCCGCATCTTTCAGTAAAGCCGGATAAAGTTGGATAATACGTTGTTTGTCAGTATCAAAGAAATCAACCTTGATTCCTTTCACTCCTACTTCACTGATGCGTTTCATTTCTGCACGACGTAATTCCGGATCACTCATCAGACGATGTGTCGGTATAGAATCCTTTTCACGTCCTGCACCGGAATGGTACCATAACCAGACACCCACTCCCTTTTGCTGTGCGTATTTCACGACATCTTCCATAGTGCCACCGTTGCCCATGTTTTGCCAGCCGGCATCAATCAACATGTATTCCCAATCCATTTCAGCACTAAGATCCACATACTTCAGCTGTGCTTTATAATCACGGGGAGTACCGCCATTAGACCACCAACTCCAAGATGCGCGTCCTGCCTTTATCCAGGATTCATCATTCACTACAGACGCCGGATTCAGGTGTGAAATCATTTGTGTCTGGAATATAGTATTCAGATCATCTCCTATGATAATAGCACGCCAGGGAGTGAACCACGGCAATTCCGATACCGGTTCTACCGCATCCGGTACAATTGGTTCATCCGCCTCCGGAAAACGGATTTTATATGCTTTATCGGTTCCGGCATTATCAATATGAGTAGCAGGATATGAGCCATCCAGATGGGCTTCCGTTATCATCATCCAGACTCCGTTGGTGTTGAACAGCATAGGGAATGCCCAACCACGTCCATGTCCACATTCCGAACGGATATCTATTTCACTCCGGCAATATTGTTCATAGCTCGGTTTGTGACGATCGTTCCAGTCATACGGATGTATCCACGCTTTTCCATTTACGGGTACGGCAAATTCTGTATGTTCGGCCTGGATAGTGTGCATTTGTCCATCCTCTCCGGGTAGTTCATAGCGGAAAGCCACTCCGTCATTATATACCCTTACGATCAAATTAAACTGCTTATCCTCTTTGGTACGGAAAGTAAAAGTCTGTTCACGACACTCATCCGTAGTATTCATCTTCTTACCGGATTTTAGCTGATAAGCATTAGAGATATCTCTCACAGCAGAAGCGGAAACAAATTGAGCGTCTTTTCCATATTCACAATTATCCATAACCAGTCCTAAAAGAGATTTCTCCATCGCCACTCCATCTTTATAAAAGACAGAGTAACTAAGCGTTGTACCGCCATTTTCTTGTTTATTCTCCAAAGCAAAGCGGATGTTGCTGTCTTTAGATACCAGCTCCCATGCATCAGGAGCCGTACAAGAAGTCATTAATATTACAAACAGAAACAGTACTGTATTCAATAGTTTTTTCATGGTATTTATCATTTATATATTTGTATATCCCCATCTTCACAAATAATCTCCGGGCGAGCATCGGGGTTCTTCAACTCAAACGTAACATTCTTCAGTTTCAACCCTTTCACGTGGCGTGCCCATACTCCATATGCCGGAATCTTAGGACCGAAAGTCTTTACCTCCGGGTATTTATCGATAGCTTCAGGTACCTGAGACAAGGCATCCTCAGGAGTTCCTGTACCCAATAAACGAATATGAATATTTTCCAAAGTCAGGTTTGTGATGTAATGTCCCGGAATACCCGTAATCAGAATACCGGAAGGAGGCGTCAGTTGAGCCTTATCGGCAGCCACCGCTTTTACATTACGGATTATCACATTTTCAAAAACACCGATAGGTTGCTGGGTATCTTCCTGTTTACGGAATACACTCAGACGGGCACCCAAACGAAACAGCATCGGCGTACGTACTTCATCCATTGTGATATCAGAGATTTCCACATTACGTAAATGGGCTCCATCTACGGAGAATAACTTAATACCTCCATTCTTGGTGTCGTAAATATGACAATTGCTGATCTTGATGTTCTCAAATCCTGCCATAGATTCTGTTCCCATCTTGATACCTGCCTGATTACTTTTCAACTTCATGTCCGTAACAATGATGTCATCACATCCCATTTTACTGGCAGTAGTCTTGAAGCATAGAGCATCGTCACCACTGACAATATCACAATTACTAATGCGTACATGTTGGCAACCATCAATATTAATTCCATCGTTGTGAGCTACTCCAAAGCTACGTATCGTCACATTATGGATATTCACATTGCGGCATTGGAAATAATGGGAAGTCCAGGCACCTGCATATTTTAAAGTAACTCCTTCCACGCGTACACCTTCACAACGCACCCAGCGAAGCAGGAAAGGACGTAATCCCCAACGCTGTCCTTCCGGTCGGGTATCTACTTTTATATGCCGTTCTTTCAAAGCCGAACCTTGCCCATCGATAGCACCTTCACCCTCCAATGTCACATTTTTAGCATCTACTGCTACCAACAATGCCCAACCGACATCAATGCCCAGGCCTTCCGTAAAAGGATCAAGGTTATCATAAGCTTTATAATCGGTAGTACCCAGAATAAGGGCATCTTTCTCCAAATGCAAAGTCACATTATCTTTTAGCACGATAGTAGCCGACAAATAGGTTCCGGCAGGCACAAGCACCGTTCCACCACCTGCTTTATGACAAGCATCAATTGCTTTCTGAATGGCAGGTGAGTCCATCTTTTTGCCATTTCCCCGCGCACCGTACTTCTTTACATTAAATGTTTCAGCCTGCAACGTAAATGGCAGTACAAGCAACAGTAACAACAGTAATAAATTATTTTTCGTTTTCATGGTTAGTATATGTAAGTTAACTATTTAATTTCCTTTGCAATATTCACTGTATATATCCTATTACTTCGCCGCCCGGGGTGTTCTAAACGCAACTCATTGGTACCTTTTGCCAACGCTACAGGAAACACAAACTCTCCACGTTTCTCACCAAATGTAGCCAAATAACCGATATTCTCACTAATTTTCTCTCCATTAATATATAAGTAAGAAGGAACCGGATTGCCACCCGCATAAGATACTACCAAATAATATTCACCTTTATGTGGAATGTTTACTTTCCAACTCACACTTCCTTCAGAACTGCCTTTTTCACCTTTGAATTCTACCGAACCATCCTCATTTAGGGATGCAGATCCCTGTCTTTCCATATCTTTAGCTTGACATATCTCTATATTTTCCAAGCGACGTACCACTACACGTTGTGAAGATGTTACTTTTCCATTTGCCAAAGTCTCCAGATTAAAATCAGTCGTTTTAGAGATAGATAAAGGAATGATGCCTTCTGCATCTTCCAAACGTTTACCATTCAATCGCACTTCCTCTGCATGGGATGTTTTATAATGCAAAGCATTTTCATCTGCGTAGAAGTATTCTATTGCCGGACGTTTTTCATTCAACGGAACTCTGTATAATTCGATTCCTTTACCTGTACCCAGATTACGGCTGTACATTCGGTGTGTCGGATTATTCCAATGCTCATGCACTCCCAAGCTACCTTGTTCTTTTCCGATATAAGCTATCCCCGAAGGAGGATTCCCTATGTTTGCCGCCTCATGAAGAAAATTGTCGGCATTGGCACATAAAGGAAGTTCCGAATAAATGAAATCAAGTACCACTGATTCGATAGCAACCTGATCATTGGAAGCCAGAAAACTGGAAGTCCAGCCATTATTGAACGGAGGAAGCCGGAAACGTACCGCTTTCCCATTATGCTTGGGATTTACGTACATAGCATCCACCAGATACACCAAGGTATTTCCACCTATACGCTCGTGAGCCATCAGATCGACAATGCTATTATAAGTGCCCATACCACGGAAAGAAGACCAGTCACGAATAGAAAGATGCAAGGGCGGCACATTGCCTATGGAACCGAACTGATTCTTACCCGTAGCAGTTATAGCTGTCTGTCCGGCACTGTCCCGCCATTTATCGGTCGGTTCAGAGTGTCTTTTCATCAATGCCATGTTAATCATATAGTCGGCTTCGTAAGCCGCACGTGCCAAACTTCTGGCACCTGCATCGGTAATCTCACTGGAATAACGAATTACATCGGGAACAAATCCTCCCCAATTCTGATAATTGACATTTGGATAAACCGGCTGTACATAATCGTAAACAGCCGAAATGCCCCGACGCTGTGCATCATATACCGTAATACAGCTCTGAGGAACCTTCATGATATCCACCAATTGATGCAACAAAGAATACACCGACTGTGGAGTAGTATCAATGATATTAGTTCCACCATTGTCATTCAGATTGATTTTGATAGCAATCTTCTCACCTTTCTTATACTTTACCGCTCCCTTACCTTTCTTATAATTAAAGGTTCTGAACAATTCATCCCATGCCTTATCAATCGTATTCTGGCGAGTCAGTGCAATAATCACTCCCTCCATCATATCATCGACACGTGTCTGACTATTATTATCCGGATCCGAATAAAGTCCTCTTTTTCCATCCCAGGCAGCAGCTTTCGGATCATGTGCCCATGCCACCCGCCCCGGATGAATTCCTTTGGCTACTCCCATCGGAGTGTTGGGAGCATCAATAGGCACAAAACGTCCCATATCAGTACCATTATCTATCTGCTTACGAATGACCTGCCCCATCAGAGAATTATCCACTGACATTATATATAAAGTACCCGACAGTAATATACCGACTGCCAATACGGACAACCCCATATAGAACCTACGGGAATGCCACAAAAGTTTGAAACGTTTCCACGTACCAAATCCAACCAATGTGCTACTGATAAAAGCTACAAAAGAAAAAGCGATAGGAGCAGCGATTTGCTGACAGGGATATTCTATTCTGGAAGGTTTGGGTACAACACGTATCAAAAACCAGATTAGAGCTGCTAACCCGAACAGAGGAAAGCAAATCTTCAAAACAACATTTTTTTTGTTGATTCCAACAATCCGTCCACTCTTCGGACAAGTCTTAAAGAACCATTTTTTTATTTTTGTATTCATTTCATTAGATATATAAGGATTATCTTTCATGGTTACAAAAATAGGCAGATAAAAAAGAGACGATTATCAGTATTCCATCAAATACTTGAAAAATCGTCTCAACCAAGCAGACAGTATCTTATTTCTGTAAATAGACTAACTCTATTCCAATGTCTTTCCCCATATTACGGCTATATTTCTTTTCTTCCGGATTGTTCCAATGTTCCAAGACTCCGAGACTGCCAACTCCTGTGCCATCTCTTTCCGGATCATAAAAAGTAGTGGACAACGGGCGGTCTGCCAGAGCAGCTTCCACCAGATACATATCGCAATAATCCACATCGGCCATACGCGGAAACTCTGAACTTAGAAAGTCAATGCCCACTGCATCGATAGCTACCGGATCTTGAGAAGCCAGCAATGAGCAAGGCCAATTTCCATTAAACGGTGACATCTTCCATTTACCTGAAGGCTCCCCATTCACCTTTTCCGAACCGTACAGGCCATCTATCAGAAAGAGCATTGTCTTTTGTCCCAGATCCTTATGTGCGATATAATCGGTAAAGGTCATATAGCGCGGTTTCCCACCACGGTCCTGATTGAAATTGTTATGCTGATTTTTACGGAAGTCCCGGTTAATATCCGTTACTCCATACCAGTTTTTCGCACAGAGTGTTACCCCCTGACCGCCATGTCCTTTCAGTAATGCCATATTTATCAGGTAATCAGCCTCAAGTGCACAGTTTGCCAATCCTCTCGCCAAACGACCATTATCAGCTGAATATGGAATGGCATCTGCCGTATAAGTCGATTGGGTACGCCCGTTTCCTCCTTCATTATCCAGATACACAACACCGGGAAATTCGGCATGACATTTATCATAAAGAGCTTTCGTAATAAAACGGCTGGCATCAAATACTGTGATTTGCTCCTGAGGTACTCCGCCGTCATTCACCAAACTACGAAGCAAGGCAAGCGTCAGATGCGGAGAAGCATTCAACTGTTCACAATCTTCATGGGAGAAAGTATTATTCTGATTAATCTTGATAGCAATCCTTTCTCCTTTCTTATATCCACGTTTTCCTCTACCATGCTGTTGATTAAAATAAATAAAAAGGGATTTCCAGGCTGCCTTTCCTTTCCCCTCTCCGGTCAAAGACAAGAGGGACTGGTTTAGAAGCCAGTCGGCATCTACCTGATTATTCCAGCGATCTTCGAACCAAAAGCCCTTGCCCTTCTCCCATGTAGCGGCACCCGGTGCATGAGTCCATACTACCCGACCCGGATAAATACCTTTCGCCTCCCCTACCGGATTATTCTTTCCCCATGCCATACGCGGTTCTCTCGCCGGAAGAAAAGCCTGTGCCAGCAAGTCAGTGCTATTTTCTACCAACATCAAAGTACCGAAGAAACAAAGACCTGCAAAAGCAATGACTCCTACCACAACTTTCCGGTTACGGAATGCTTTGCGCAACTTACGCAGACTCACCCAAACTCCCGTGAACGAGAGCAAGTACAGAACAAATGCAGACATCAGCGGCGCCGCTGTCTGCATACATGGATAACTGGCACGGGAAGGCTTCGGAACAACCCGTACCAGAAACCAGATAGTAGAAAAAAGACCGAGTCCCCAGAAGAGGAAGATTCGCATCCCCCTGGAGGAAAATTCCTCTTTCTCGATCTTTTCTTTAAAATATAAATAGATACGCTTCATCTTTATTTTCGTATATCAATATCTTTACTGCGAAGTGCTCTTACGTTTTCTTTATCCGTAATGCCTTCCTTCACTTTCAGATTTTTAATCTCGGCACCGATCACATCGTCTAGTACTACTGCATAGCGCCCATCTTTCTGCTCAGCACTAATACTGCAGTTATCTAACAGAAAGTCTTTCACATGACGCGCCCAGAAACCAAAAGAAGGCTGTATTTTCAAATCACCTACATTATAACGTCCTACCCCGATTTCAGGCGGATACGCTTCTGCATCTTCCGCCGGATGACCACCTTTCACAAGCAAATTCACATCATGGAACTGTACATTCTTAATATACCCTGTATGCTGGCCATTCGGCAAACGAAATGTCAATCCACCTTCTACCACCTCCGTATCCGGTAGTTTAAAACCTGCAATGATGGGAGTTGCCGTACTTTGAGAGCCATCGTATGCTTTCCAGCGATCTCCCCGGAAAGAACTTCCACCATAAACCTCATCAATGTCTACACCACAAATCACAATATTCTCCACCTGCCCGATATCAGAGTTAGTTACCAGCAATTCCTTACGTATGCTTCCATTCTCCGTGAAAGTAAACGGAGCTACATCGGCACCCAACACACGACCTCTATTGGATATAGATATGAAGAACGGAGCACGTGTACGATGCATCACCGAACGGGAGTGTATCGGCCCTGTCTTTCCACTATTCAGATAGACATTTTTTATATGTCCACCATCATTGGTAGATATGGAGAAACCTGCTTTATTAGCACCCAGTACATAAATATTATCCACATATAAATCCTGAATATCATCCGCTGTTTCCGAACCTATCTGGAACAGGTTACAATTGGTATCTCCAACTATATTGCGTACCATATAGTTACGTGCCGGACGGGTAAAACCTAATGAACAATCCGAACCCGGTTTAACAATGTCATCCGAACTGACACGCGAGTAAATGTTCGTCACCGTTACGTCATTGCATGCCATAAAGTCGTAGATATCACGAGCATTCCGGGTATTATGTTTGGCAAAGTAAGTATCGTGCACATGGATGCCATCGGTACCTGTAGCCAGCAAAACAAAATGACCTCCCTGATCTATATGCAGCATATTGCTGACGTCATAATTCTTCTGCCCATCCGCATCTATATAGTAAGGTTCATCCTTTTGCGGATCATACCACATATCTTTATCTATGTTCCAGCCTCCAATCTCAATATTGGTACAAAGTTTCAAAGAAAACATTTTGTCACAGCGCTTCTCGGGAGCATTATTCATTACTTTATCAGAAGTAACCAGATTACCATTGCCCGTGATACGGCCCGTACCCACAATTTTCACATTATCAATGCGTTCTCCAAAGAACATTGCATTACGGAAAAATGTATGTCCCACATCCTGCTTCGTCAGATAGTTCTCCGGATCAGCATAAGGGCGAGGATCGGTAGGAGAAAGTCCCGAACGGTAAGCCCGGTCACTAAACCAAGTTGTTTCCGGCGCATCACCACCCGGAAGCCCCTGAATGGTAGCATCTGCATCCAGATGTAGCCAGACATTGCTTAATAGATGAACTGTCCGTACATTATAGGTACCTGCCGTAAATCGCAGAATACCCCCACCCAACTTACTCATCTCTTTAATAGCTTGGTTTATGGTTTCCGTATCGTCTGCTATTCCATCTCCTTTTACTCCTGCCGTCTTAATATCCTGCAAACCGGAATAGAACCAGGCAATATTTGATTCTCCCTGATTATCACCTCCTTTTACAAGCAGTTTAAAAGCATACAGTTGATTAGGATTCAGCCGACCGGCAGCAGCGAAATCATCGTCCGGCAATATCGTTGTTCTTACAGGTTTCCAGGTTCTTCCCTTATCCTCAGACAATAACAAAGTCACAGACTCCGCATTACGAGGAGCTGTCCAGTAGAAAGAAGTGAAAGATAAATCCCAATTCTTTTTATATGTAAATGCCTGCAAGGGAGTACGGGTAAAATCGGAGACAGTCGTCACTCCTTCAAAAGTTGCAGTAGCAACCGGACTATGCAGAACTTCCGGTTGAGAGGTTATATAATCAGCCTCAAATGCATAATTACCTTTTTCCGGTATTACTACTCCGCGGAAACAAAGACGGATATCAGGGCCGTTAGAGGGACGGAAATCCAAATCTTTAAAGATTAACAGGGTACCTTTCTTCCCATCTTTACGAATTTCCACATCTCCAACCTTTTTATAAGAATAGTTGGTTCCGGTTCTTCCGATAGATTGTTTGGGCAAATCACGAAGAATCACTTCTCCACGACCTATTACATTTACCGTTGTATTGTCCAATGTTACATCAACCCCTTCCGGTACACGGATAGTAACAGTAGTCATCGGGCTACGTTGTCCGGCATAAAAATCAAGTGTCAGACTTCCCGCAGTCTTTATCGTGAATGCAGTACGGTCCAACTTTATCACAGGCGGCAATGCCCCTTTACGTACCCCTACCAGCAAACGCTTTTTAGAAGTTGATTGCATATAATCTCCATGAGCCGGAAAACCTTCTGTTTTTTCCTGTCCGGCAGAAGTAAAAAGACGATAAACGCCCGAACCGGAATGAACCAATTGCTCTTTCAGAGCTTCAACTGACGGCAAGGTAGAACTTAATCCCTCATTCTCAGGAGTATCTACAGTATAGCGATAAGTAGAGCCTTCGAATAATAATAAAGAGTCACGAGTCAGTTGCCAGGGATACAATTCCCCTGCCTGAATGCTTGCTCCTGCCACTCCCAGCAACAGAGACAAAAGAAAAGTTTTTGATAATATAGACCTCATATCCAATAGTGTATTTCTCATAAATCAGCGATTCGTATCGATATGGTTAACATTCTCTTTCAACGCCTTATACCATGTCGGACCGGCAGTAAAGATACAGGCATCTATCCGTGCTTTTTCCTCTTGGTTCAAACCGTCAGGCATATCAACCGGCTTAAAACCTTCTCTCACCTGTTCATAAGGGACACTCGAAAGTGAATTTTTATCAGAAAATGCCCACTCATTATCCAGAAACAAGAAACCGGGAAGTACTTCATCCGCCCTTACTATTTTCAAATCAGGAGTTTGTCCTGCAAAGAGATTATGGGCAAAACGAACATTGCGGGGCATCTTTTCTCCACGGCCTGATCCCAACTCCAATGAACTATTCAGAAAGGTATTATAAGCGATATCCACATTCTCTACCCGATGGTATGAAGTTAACGGTTCTTGTTTCACATCCGTTTCTGCCGTAGGGCGTTCGTAGACTCCTACACGTACCAGCAATCCGAATGACCTTACATCTTTAATATAATTATCATAAACCGTATGTCCCTGGTTAATAATACGAATACCGGCGGTTCCACGCAGATTATGTCCTATAAATGTATTCGACTCTATCACATTATAATGTCCATGACGACAAACCAATCCACCGGCAGATTCATAAAACAAGTTCCTGCGCAATACATTATGACAGGATTTCACAGAAATAATCTCATTTTCTCCGCTACATCTGAAAAAGACATTATCCTCGACAATCGTACGTGACTCCAATTGAGAAGACCAGGAATGCCCGATACGAATAATTTCTGCTCCATTGCCACCGTAAGGCTGACGTTCTCCAAAGAAATTATGATCTATCAAATGATTATTCAAGTGGTTATCAGCACTCAGCCACACCTGCAACACCAGTCCACCTACTCTTTTATTAGCAAAGTAACAATGGTCTATCCGGTTATTGGTTCCCCGTAATCCAACCCAATATTCATCTCCTTCATTCGGTCGTTCACCTTTCTGAGGATCGTTGCACTCATCAATCACACAACGAGTCATCCGGCAATAAGAAGCATACACACCTTTTTCCCCTTGAAAATCAATCATATCATGCCCTATGGCCCATGCCTTATAAAAAAGCAAGTCTTCCAGTTGCAAATACTCTCCATATATCTTCAGCCTTAACTTACCGGAAATAACAGCCTTTCCGGGATTCTCAGCCCGCCAGACAATCGGTTTACCAGAAACACCCTTGCCAGTAAAATGTATTTCTTCCAGATTATGATACGTTCCGTTTTTCAGTACGACGGCATCCCCCGGCTGCAAGTTTCCACTACCCAGCAACTGCTTCATTGCCTGCACATCTCCCGGTGAGAATGTATACTCCTTGGCACTGGCAAAGAGCGACACCGTTAAGAGCAAAAGAACACAAAGTTTTTTCATCATGTTTTTCCAATTAGAGTTTAAAAATCACAGAGCAAATATAGATGATTAAAACATGAACAGAAATAGGTAACTTCCCTCTGGAAGTAGTTTGAGAAGATACTTCAAAAGAATGGTACGTTTTTATAAATCTGAAGTGCAGATATAAAAAATCGTCCCCTTACATTGTGATTACAACGTAAGGGGACGACCCTATTCTAAATCGTTTTTTTTATTTCTTAGGAGCCGGAGAAGAATATCTTGCGTTCAATCCTTCTACGATTTCTTTCGTAATGTTATAGATGCTGTCAGCGTACAACAGATTGTCGAAACCTGTATTACTGATAATCATGCTGTATCCTTTTGTTTTATTATACTCTTTCAGGAAAGCATTGATAGAATCGCGCAATTGCAGGCTATTCTTTTCGTTTTCGCTCATCAACTCTGACTGCAGTTTGTTGCTCAAAGTCTGCAAATCCTGTTCCAGCTTGGCAATGCGGTTGTATTCCTGCTGTGCTCTAGCCTGAGAAAGGTATGCATTATTCTGATACTTCGTCTGGAAATCCTGTTTCTGCTTATCCAATTCACGAGCTTTCTGGTTCAGCGTCAAACGAACATTTTCACTCTTCTTTACCATACCTTCATTCAGGTCGATGCAGAAATTATATTGTGCCAGAAGCGTGTCTATTTCAACATAAGCAATCTTCATTCCAGTAAGTTCACCTGAAGCTTGGCCTGACGTAGTTGCCGTTTGATTTTCAGCTTTACCTGTACACTGAGAAAATAAAACGATAAGTGCAAGGGCAGCCAAACCGTTTACGAGGTAGTTCAATCTCTTCATAACTTGTAAAAAATATAGTTTTAAAATTATTAATTCATACTATCATTTAAGGCTTTTTCCAGTTCATCAATAGAAAAACGCGGCTTCTTCTGTGCTTCCCTGTCTTGCGATTGGGCACACCCAATACCTCTCTCCCGCATTGCTTTATTACCGCTGACGTGCCCGTTAGGGAACTTTCCGCCTTTCACAAAAAAGACTTTTACACCTAATAATGCAATGCAAATAGCAACTATTAACAAACTTATCAATACTGTATCGAGCATTTCTACTATTTTTGTAATACGAAAACAGACCGCATTTCAGCAAAATGAAAATAAAATTTTCTTTTGCACTCAATTTGCTCTATTTTTGTGGGTGCAAATATAGGGCTTTGTATGGACTAACCCGCTTTTTTTACCATAAAAAAAGAGAAGCGGTTATAAAATAGCCAATTGTTTTAACCATATTTAGCAATAAGAGGTTAAATACGAACATTCATAAAGGAATTAATATGGAAAAGAATGAACTGAAACCGGCAGGTGTTTTTCATTATTTCGATGAAATCTGCCAAGTGCCGCGTCCTTCAAAGAAGGAAGAGAAAATGATTGCTTATCTGAAAGCATTCGGTGAGAAACATAAGTTGGAAACGCTGGTCGATGAAGCCGGCAACGTCCTCATCAAAAAGCCCGCTACACCGGGCATGGAGAATCGGAAAACCGTTGTACTGCAATCTCACATCGACATGGTGTGCGAAAAGAACAACGATGTGCAGCATGATTTCCTCACCGACCCGATAGAGACTGTAATTGAAGGTGAATGGATGAAAGCCAAAGGTACAACGCTGGGAGCCGACAACGGTATCGGCGTAGCCACTGAACTGGCTATCCTCGCCGATGACAGTATTCAGCACGGACCTCTGGAATGCCTGTTTACAGTGGACGAAGAAACCGGATTGACCGGTGCTTTTGCCCTGAAAGAAGGTTTCATGAACGGAGATATTTTGCTGAACCTCGACTCGGAAGATGAAGGTGAACTCTTTATCGGCTGTGCAGGAGGAGTAGACTCCGTTGCAGAGTTTACATATAAAGAGGTGGATGTACCTGCCGGATATTTCTGTTGCAAGGTACAAGTGAAAGGTTTAAAAGGCGGGCATTCCGGTGGAGATATCCACATGGGACTTGGCAATGCCAATAAGATACTGAACCGCTTCCTGAGCCAGACTTTCCAGAAGTATGATATGTACCTGTGCGAAATCGATGGTGGTAATCTGCGCAATGCCATCGCTCGCGAAGCACACGCCATTATCGCTATACCGGAAGACAATAAACACGATCTGCGTGCCGATCTGAATATATTTGCAGCCGAAGTACAGGCAGAGTATGCTGTAGTCGATCCGACGTTGCAACTCGTTTTAGAATCGGAAAATGCTTGTGCGAAAGCTATTGATAAAGATACCACCAAACGTTTGCTGCAAAGCCTCTATGCTTGTCCCCACGGAGTTTATGCCATGAGTCAGGACATCCCCGGACTGGTGGAAACTTCCACCAATCTTGCATCTGTCAAGATGAAGCCGGGTAATGTGATTCGTATCGAAACCAGCCAGCGCAGTTCTACTGCCTCTTCCAAACAAGACATCGCCAATATGGTACGTACCGTATTCGATATGGGTGGAGCCAAAGTTAGTTTTGGTGACGGCTATCCGGGTTGGAAGCCCAATCCTCACTCCGAAATACTGGAAATTGCAGTCGAATCTTACAAACGTTTATTCAGTGTAGATGCTAAGGTAAAAGCCATCCATGCCGGATTGGAATGCGGTCTGTTCCTCGATAAGTATCCTTCACTGGATATGATATCCTTTGGTCCGACTTTGCAAGGCGTACATTCTCCCGATGAACGGATGCTGATTCCTACAGTAGATAAATTCTGGAAACACTTGCTGGATATTCTGGCTAATGTTCCCGTAAAGAAGTAACAAAAAACTCCCGGCAGAATGTTGGTTATCTGCCGGGAGTTTATTTAAGAATTCCTTTATTCTATTCATCTATATTGCTTTATAAAATCGATAATCATTGTACTAATTGTATCTGGGGAACGACGTGCATCGAAAACAGAAATAATTACAATAACATCTTGAATAATCGCATAATAAATAATATTAGGAGTATTAACCAAATAACGAACCTCCATTTCATCTATAGAGAAACGAGGATCACGAACTCCTATTCTTGGGAAAGATACTAACAAATCAACATGATTGTTTATTTTATTATAAACTTTCATAGCAACTGTAGAATCAAAATACTCTTCAATATAATCCAATACAGTAGCTAAAGTTTCTTTCGCAGAACGAGACCAAATTATTTCCATCCCATTCTTTCTTTTACCCAAATATCCATTTGAGAATGAGGAGTACAACGACCCATTTTATAGTCATCTATAGCCGAATCTATTAGTATTCGCATAGTTGCTTCTGGAATCATTTCCAAATACTCTTCTGCACTACGAACTGTAGAATTATAAACGGCCATCGGTTCACTCACCTTTTGCGACTGTTCTTCCTTTTCGGGGTAATATTTAGGTTTATCCATTTTTCTTTTTTTATAAACACAAAGGTACCACTAATATGGAAATAGTCAAAAGAAAAAGTACTTTTTATAATTTCACTTTTTTCCTTGTTGCACATGAAAATGAAAATACTTTCTCATAAATAGCACATAAATACTACTCAATAATACAATTATCCCCAACAAATACCAATAACCATATCCCACAAAACAGAAATAGCCCAATATGACCAAAGCTTGCATCAACATATAAACCAGTGACACCGCCACATGAGGTATTTTCAATTCATTCGCCATAAGCTGATACATGTGTTTCCGATGAGGTAAACCAATGTTTTCATGAAGCATCAAGCGATGAATGATAGTAAGAACGCTATCGACACCATAAACGGACAACAGGATAATCCAGCTGAAATCTTCTGTTTTAATAATGAGTCTCCCTATCAGAAAAAGAAGAATAAAGGCGATACTCACAGAACCGACATCACCGGCAAAGCACTTCGCCTTTTTACGGAAATTAAAGAAACAAAATACGAATACAGAGCAAAGGACGGTATAAATCAAAGCGGGTTCAACAAAAGTGATTATCTTAGAATTTATATAAGCTAATGCACCTAGAATAACCAATGAATAGCCACCGGTAATGCCGTTGATACCATCCATGAAATTATAAGCATTAATAATACCTGTGCAAACTATCAATGCAATAATTATCCACCACCATGAAAGAGAAAATAGATCCCATTGGTAAAACATCAAAGCCATAGCGGTAAAGTGAAACACTAACCGAAAGCCTTGAGAAGTGGAACGAATGTCATCCACAAAACTGATAAAGGTAATTAGGGTCAATGCCAACATGAACCAGGGATATTCCCATTCATTACTCAAGAAATAAGCCAAAGCACCAAAATAGAAAATGATTCCGCCACCACGCAAAGTAATCCGGGTATGGGAACTTCTCTCATTAGGCTTATCGATGATATTGTACTTATCAGCTATTCTAAAATAAAAAAGTTCTGCCAGAAATAGCAGAACCAATATAATCAGGTAATACATAACCGTACTTGCCCCTTTAATTTTTAATTGTTAATTCTTAATTTGAAAACGATTTTATCGTTTTCATAATCCCATCAGTAGCACGAACAGGCATTTGTTCAATGCCAAGTGCTGCTTTAATCTTCTCATTACTCACCACATAATTCTCTGTCAGTTTCCGCAAACGTTCAGTATTCAGCGGCAGATGAAGTAAAGTTCCTAAGCCTGCACAACCTTCCATCATCTTCCGGTTCATCTTCCAGATGTGAGGTGTTTTACCCATAGCCTCACACATGAGAGCAATTAATTCATTTGTAGATAGGGTTTCGTCATCACCCATATGATAAATACCACTCGCTACATTCTTCGTCAGCAAACCTTCCACCACATAACATAAGTTATCAATCGAAGTGAATGAACGATTATTTTCAAAATCTCCCAAAGGCCAGGGAATACCTTTCTTTACCACATTATAAAGCAGATTCAGGTTTCCTTTATTGCCCGGCCCATGAATCATACAGGGTCTCAATATATATACCTGCTTCCTATCGTCATGCAGTTTTAATTTTTCATTTTTATTTTTTAATTTATCGAGAATATAATTCTCTGCCGCTATCTTACTCTCTCCATAAGGTCCTATTGGAGTAGGTATCACATCTTCCCTCAACACATCCCCTACTACACTATCGGCAGCAGCCTTCACTGAACTAAAGAATATGAACTTCCTAGCTGTAGATTCCAGAAAGAAATCAAAGATCTTCTGAGTCAGTCCTGTATTGATATCAAAATATGCCTGTGCAACAGACTGATTCTTTGTATCATGTGCTTTACCGGCCAGATGGATGATGGCATCAAATTGTGGCAAACGCTGCATTGGAAAAGAAGTTGATTCAATATCTTCCCAAGCAAAAGTCTTCACTACTCCCTCCTTTTCAGGAGCGACGATATCGAGACCATAAAGAATATGACGCTCTTTTAAGGCAACAACAAGGTTGAAACCCACGAAACCATGAATTCCTGTTATAAGTATATTCATGGAAGATTTATTCCGTTATCTGTGATTTGAGATATAGTTTCCTTACAAAACGCATATCATGTGCCACCATAATTCTCACCAATTCAGGAAAACTGGTCTTCGTTGGATTCCAACCAAGCAGAGTCTTTGCTTTTGTCGGATCACCCAATAGTTGTTCCACTTCACAAGGACGAAAATACTTAGGATCAACCTCAACAAGAACCTTATCGGTCTTCGAATCAACGCCTTTTTCATTAACGCCCTCACCTTTCCAACAAAGTTCAATACCTACTTCCTTAAAGGCAAGCGTAGCAAATTCACGAACAGTATGCATTTCACCTGTAGCAATTACAAAATCCTCAGGGGTATCATGCTGAAGAATCAGCCACATGCATTCCACATAATCCTTTGCATATCCCCAGTCACGGCGGGCATCCAGATTACCTAAATACAGCTTATCTTGGAAGCCTTGAGCTATACGGGCAGCAGCAAGGGTAATCTTACGGGTTACAAAAGTCTCTCCACGACGTTCACTTTCATGGTTAAAAAGAATACCGTTCACTGCAAACATATCATAACTCTCACGGTAATTCTTGGTTATCCAGAAGCCATATTGTTTCGCTACACCGTATGGGCTACGAGGATAAAAGGGGGTAGTCTCTTTTTGGGGAATTTCCTGAACTTTACCATAAAGTTCCGATGTAGAAGCCTGATAAATCTTAGTCTTCTTCTCCAAACCAAGAATACGAACAGCCTCCAGCATACGAAGTGTTCCAACTGCATCCGCTTCGGCGGTATATTCAGGAACATCGAAAGATACTTTCACATGACTCTGAGCAGCAAGGTTATAAATTTCATCTGGTTGTACCTGCTGAATAATGCGAATTAGAGAACTACTATCCGTCATATCACCATAATGAAGATTAACCAAACGTCGTTGCTTCATGTCACGTACCCATTCGTCCAGATATAGATGTTCGATACGACCAGTATTGAATGAAGACGAACGACGGAGGATACCGTGAACTTCGTACCCTTTTTCTATTAAAAACTCGGCAAGAAAGGAACCATCCTGACCAGTGATTCCAGTTAGTAATGCTACTTTTTTCATTATTCTTTCGTTAAAAACAATTCAAACACTTTTATAAAATATTTTAGAAACAGCAATGGCATGCATGTCCAAATCTCATTTTCACTACATGCACGAACGATTTCCTTATTTAGTAAAATATTACTCTTTATAGAGGCAGTACTTGTACCACCTGTTCTCATTTTCATAAAATCTAATGGGAGATATTCAGTTTTCAATTGATGAGTATACAAAAAACGAATCAATAATTCATAATCCGCTGCAATATGATAATCAGTTTTATAATATCCAAACTCTTCAAAGTATTTCCGATAAGTAAAAAAGGTAGGATGAGCAGGCATAAAACCATAGCGAAAACGCCCTGGTGAAAAATTAGCAGAAGAATAGTAGCGCACTGTTTTATCCAAATTACCTGGATTTACAAAACGGACATCCCCATAAATAGCCTGTATTTCTTTGTTCCGAAAAGCCTCTGCAATCCTTGAAATAGTGTCTCTCCGATGATAAAAATCATCAGAATTAATGATGCCAACAATATCTCCTGTAGCCATACGGATACCTTTATTCATAGCATCGTAAAGCCCCTTGTCTTTCTCACTAATCCACTTCATACGACCATCAAACAGAGGTTCATATTCCTTAATAACATCTATTGTATTATCTTTTGACAGGCCATCAACTATAATATATTCTATAGCTGGATAAGTCTGAATGAGTACAGATTGAATTGTGTCACGAAGTGTTCTGCCACTATTAAAAGTAACAGTGACAAGAGAAAATTTCATCTTCATTTGAGATTCAGTAAAAAAGTGTCAATATCAACATATTGAAAAGTTCCCCCTAATATTATTTCTCAGATTCCCCAAATCTATATAGTTGCATAAAAAACAAAATAACATCTTTAATATTTTCAACACGCAACAAACTTTACATTCTATTTTTTAGTAGAACAAAAAAGTTCTTAAAAACTCCAGGTATTCGGCATGAAAATAAAAGAAAAGAATAATTTCTACGGTCTGAAAGGTAAACATATATATATTCTTTGCACAAAAGAAACGTATCCTTGCACAAAAGAAAAAAATTAATCTTCTTGCGGGAAGCTGATCCTTGTCTGATACGAACACTATATATTGCTCCTATATCTGCAAATCTTAATATTCTTATTTTATTTGTTATAGAAGTTACAAATAAAGCATCTTCTCCATTAGCAAATCTGACATCAAAAGTATGATTTCCTATAGCAGAATATGGTATCAGTTTAGCCCATGGGACAGACAAAACAGATCTATACTGATGGAAATCAGAAGTTTCGCACAAATATACATTTTCCATCCAATGATCCAGAAAAAACTTTCTTCCCGAAGAGCCACCAAAAGAATGCACATTGCAAACCACCATAGCATCAGGCGATGAGCACTCATACAACCCTTGTAAATAACGATCTGAAATATAATCATCATCGTCAACAAAAGCAATATATTCACCTCTTGCATGTTTCAAACCTATATTTCTCGCATTAGAGACTCCAAGAATATCCGTATACAATAATCTACTACAAAAAGTATATGTTTTTAGCAAATCGTCCAGATACTTCCAATATGGATCTCTGGGTCCATTTAAGATGATTATTACTTCAAAGGCTACATATTCCAAAGTCTGACAAGCAATGGAATTCAAACATTCCTGAATATAATCAGAAGGAGAATAAGTAGGGATAATAACAGAGATTTTCTTCGCGATTGTAATTTTTTTTGTCGTAAAAGATAAAGAATAAAAGTAGAATAAGTATTACAAATATCTGTATCATGTTTCAAGAATGAACGAAACAAATAAAGCCTATACAGATTAATATATTTACATATCATAGTACGACTGCTAAGAGACATTTTTTTACACACATACATATAAGTGGAAAAACGCTGTTTCAACTCCTTCAAATTCTCTTTCCTATTATGCATGGGATGAATATAAGAAAGCGTTTTGTCATACTTTATAATATATTTTTTCTGTTGAAGCAAACGGTAATGTATATCCATCTCCTCATTATATAAAAATATATTTTCATCAAAACCACCAATATTTTCCATAGCTTCCTTGCGAATAAAGAAACAAGAGCCATGTATACAAAAAAAACGAGATGAGTAACAATGACACCAAGTATATAGTTTATATAGCAATAACCCGATAATAGATGGATGCAATGGCAAGAATGACTGACGACGCATACCTACCTTCTCATATTGCTGCATTCCCAATATTCCCAATTTTATATCCCTAAACTGTAAAAGGGCTTTTCGAAATACAGGCGCAAATAATGTTACATCTGGATTCATAATCAAGACTATCGGAGCACTGGCAGCCTTAATGCCAATATTATTTCCTTGCCCATACCCCCCGTTTTCGACATTCCTTATCAATGTAACAGATTCTCCATATTTTTTTTCAATAGAGGCAAACGTAGTAGCATAATCAGCACTATCATTATCCACAACAATCACTTCAAGAGCTGTATCAATATCATTATGGATAAAAATGGAATTTAGACATCCCTCTATTAATGCACCCGAGTTATAAGTTACTATCACTATAGATAGCTTTTTAACTTTACCATCAAGCATAAATTACACGATATATTAATACTATTTGATAAACAGTAATTCCACAAGCTATGTAGAATAGATTATAATGAAATTTCAGATGCATAAATAGTTGAACATACAATACAAATGTAATGATGTAGAAGAAGTCAAGTATTCGATATGCCATTGCAATAGGTGCCAATACACTACCTAATAGTACTCCTACCATATATACATTCAAAAATTGGATATATTTCCGATCATTCAAATCCCCAAACAGAAACATGAAACCAGAAAACAACTGAAATATATATTTAAAAGAAAGACCACTTTCCCGTTCAAGTAACACTTCCGTATAAAGCGAGAACTTCGCCATAGCAGCATTACCGGTAGTTATAAGTAAAAGTATTGCATCGCCCAGCCATTCTATAAGCAACAAATTTATCCGTGAGAAAAAAATCAGTGCAGAAAGTGTCAGTAACAACATATAAGACATTTTCGACAAACTCTTCATCAAACAAAATATCAGAAGAATAGGAATCAGAATAATTATCGACGTATGAAAAGACCAAGCCAATAAAAATAATAGACCTACGCATAGTCTTTTCTTCACCTTCTGTCTTGGCAAACAAAGAATAGACAATATCTCTAAACATATAGATAAAGCAAGACCAGCTCTTATCGCAATTGCACTGTAAAACAGCCCATAGTAAGCATAAAAAACAACAAGAGCAAATAATAATGGTTGTTTTACAATACCTGTTTTCTCATTATAAACCGTACAGCACAATATCCGTCGTGTAGCATCACATACGAATACACTTATAATTGCTGCAACAAGAAACAGGTATACAAAAGTGTTATAACCCACGAAGATTTTCACTATGTGAGTAAGAAACTGGAAACCGGGTTCAAAACCATACCACGAAAAGCGACTCCATACTCCTGGCTCTATCTCACTATAAAATTCCAAATAGCCTGCAGTATCAGGAGTATCGCCCGGACCACGAATACCGATGACGCAACACATCAAAAAAAGGTATCCTATCACATACAATCGTTGTCTATGTAATGATGCGATCTTAAAAGAACGGTAAAGGAAGAATAAAGAAATAAGAAATATTAAAACAAAATTCATCAAAAAAGATCCATATCTAAAAAACTGTATATATTTGCCTCATACTCATCATAACACGTAAATACTGTAACAATATATATCTATACCCTAAAAAACTTTAACAACGAAGCAGAATTTTCCTCAAAATTACAAGTAGTATTGTTCCTTTTCAGCTTAAATACTTCAAAAGAGTATCTACCTGATATTTATAGCTCATCTCATCAGGAGTATAGTTCTCATAAACATCAATATTAATATCTCCATCTACTATCTTTTGTAATTGTAATGCCAATGCTTCAGCATCATCTTGTCCTACAAGAGTTCCATAGCGCCCATTCTCTAAAAGGTCATTGGCAGCACCAACATCAGTAGAAATTATATAGTTTCTGAAGCGTTTGGCTTCATTCAGCACCAGTCCATAGCTTTCCCAACGCGAAGTAAAAACAAAAACACGTGCCCGGTTATAATATTCCCAAAGTGTTTTCTTATCGTATATAGCCCCTGTAAACTCTACACTTACAGCTTTATCTGGATATTGTTTAAAGAATGTTGTAATCAGTGGCTTTAGACTATCTTCCACAGGCCCAATCAGAGCTACTTTCCATCCCTTCAAATTTACTTTAGATAAAGCCCGCAAAAACATTTCTGTATTTTTCGGAAGAGAGCCTAAACGCCCTACTGTAATTATCAACTTCTCTTTCTCAGTATAACTCCATTCGGCAACACCTGCAAGTTGCAATTTCTCTTCATCAAATCCATTAGGCATAAGTATCAATTTATTTTTCAACTGACTACCAAAAATGAAATCAGCACAAAGCGTTTTATATGCTATACTGGTTTCGCAAGATAGAATGTCCACTTTAGTGATTAATTTTAGATACAAGCATTTACGCATCCATCTATGCAACGGATTTTTATATCTATCTATTGCAAACTCTCGTCCCCCATTTGTATCAAGCTTAACATAAGCCTTACCACTACTATTCAACATTTTATATAGTAATACCTTCAGAATCGTGGTGGCCTTTAAATGAAAGCACATCAAAACATCTATATGCTGAGCATGTTTTAGCAAATATGCCACATGAGCACAAAGAATAGAAAAAGCATCCACCCCCATCTTTCTATGAACAAAAGACACCCTATTCTCTACTTTATCTATACTCTTTATCAACAAAGAGGTCTCCTTACTCAGATTACAGACTATATCGATTCTATACCCAAGCCCCCTTCCCAAATAATAGGGAACCAATACAACATCCTTCTCCAACTCTATAGGGAGCAACCTACCATATAGCAACGTACAATTATTCATCTCTCAAACATTCTTTTAAAAACGCCAAGGACTTTTTCCTTTCCTGCTCCAATATCTCATTCACAACACTGTAGTTTATTGTCTCCCATTTACACTGTACATAATCTTCATAATCATGCACTAAACGGTCTTGAAGTCCAAACATCCGCAATAAAGAATCAAAACGTGCCTGCCCTCTATCCTTATTAGCAACCACAATAAACTGCTTATTAAAAAGAATAGAAAACACCGTTCCATGAAAACTATCTGTAACTATAAAATCAGCTATTGCAAAATTGGCAAGCCATTGTTCTACAGATGGAAACATATAATGAGCAATATGCAAATCTTTCAGCAAAAATAAGTTCTTAATTTTCTTGCGTTCAGTATATGCAGTAATACCAAGTGAAGCAGTATCTGCACAATTTCTAATAATACGCCATTTATCTGCCGTATCGTCAAGAATATAAGCGAAGAGATGAGGTTTTATCACTTTCAAATTCTTTAATATCTTGCTACAAAGCAACAGGTATGTGTCTTTGGAGAGCAACATCGTAGGATCAAGTACATGAAGTACTTTCCCGTCGTAGAAACGCCGACAAATATCTATACCAGAATCTTCACGTACAGAAACGCCAGTAAAATGTAAAACTAATCGACGCAATTTTTCTACACGCTCATTATCAGCTTGCCATTCGTCCGGTCCGATGCCAAAAGATGCTGCATATGCAATTTTTTTTACTAAGCAATCTTTAGCAAGTGCTAAATAGTAATAGTAATAATAAGAACCAGTACATTCCTCGCGCCACACTTGGTCACTACCCGTAATCAATGCATCATAAAGTTTACCTATCTTTTCAAATCCTGCCTCATCGCGTATTACAATTTTGCTGCGACGAATATACCGGCGAATAAACCTGCGTTGATAATACTCCACAAAAATACGATACAGGCAGAGTATGCGTTTTGAAAGTTGACGGTCTGAATAATTTTTCAGTGTTTCTACATCATACCCCATACCAATCAGTATAAAATTCAAGGCAAAAGCCTGCAACACTCCACCTACATTTGCACCTATGGGCAATGTCAATATTCCAATTCTCTTTGTCATAAATGTATTATTTTTCGAACCAACCGTTTAACGAACCTCATATATCTTCCCTTGCGCAATGTTCGATTAATAATAACATATAGACTTTGCCCATTATCAAAATGCTCAAAGAAGTAACTTCTATTAGGATGTGGTTTCGACGATATTTCAATCGACGGATTATAACGAAACACATCATTATAATTCAACTCACTATACTCTACATCTTGCAATATGAATGGAAATAATTTATCAGTATTATTCAACATTAGTACACTATATCCTTTATCATCATCTAGTTGTGGCAGTATTTCATTCATACCCCATAAATCACCAATCATCACCTCACTACCACTTCTTAAGCATTTGGTCGGACATTGATAACACGATGGTCGCAAATACACATCGTACAAAAAGCCACGCATAAACAGGTTCTCAGTAAATGGTTCAGAAACTAAAACAGAGTTTTTTGATCCATTTCCGATAGTTGTAGAGAAGAGCAAAGAAACACTGAATTTTTTCCAGCCTAAACGTTTATCTCTAAACAAAACCTCCTCTATAAAAGCTTTTTTTTCACACTGACGTACAACCGTTTCATCCAGATACATTCGCCAAACCTTCGGACTAGGAACACCATGACAGATAAAATCAACAGTAAGAAGATTATTATATTCCTTCCGTAAGAAACGTTTCAACCCTGCTATCTGGCATGGAGTACCTGAAAACAAAACTTTTTTTCCCTGATCCAAGAATGATTTCGCTTTACTGAAGCAATCCCCCATTCTACTTTGCACATACTTTGACCCCCTAAAAGCAGCCAGTCCGTCTTTTGTAACCGTATAATCATGCACTACTTCCCAATTCTCATTGAATTTTGCACCGAAAACTACACCGCCTTCCCTTATTACAGTTTCTGCCAACACTGTAAAAATGCCACCGGAAGAACTTTTTTTACGGATTACTTCATCTTTGTTCTTTATTGCAAATACTTTTAACGGCTTACGCATAATTCCAGGATAAAGCTCCGGACAAACCTTCTCACATAACCCACAATTAATACAGATATCCTTTTCTATTTCAGGATAAAGAAACCCTTCATTATCCTCATTCATAGAAATACACTGCTTAGGACATATTTGAATACAGGCAGAGCATCCGCAACAGTCACTCTTTATCTTAATATCCAACATTGCGTATAGCTTTTTTCATAAAGTAAACAGGTTTAATCAATATAGGTATATTGATTATATACCTTTTCAATACCTCAGTCATATTTATAACACCTCTTCTTTTTAACAAAAAGAAATATAAATAGAATTCATTTTTCAAGTTATAATGAAATGCCAAGTCACATTTTATATGCAAATATTTATCTTGAACCATTTGGTAATATTCCCGCCTTTTTTCTATCGGCATCGAAATCCTATTCAATGTTTCGAATAGGATTTCTTTTATGCCATCACAACGAATGATACATTTTTCAAATGTATCATCTCCTCGAGACATACTATTTTTATATATAACATAATTATAGAGTGGCAAATCTATAAATGCAAATTTGCATTCATACAATAGCGGTAATAACATTTGATAATTCTGTCCTCTCTTTGCAGGATATATTTCACGCTGAGGATTAACATTCAAAAAAGCGGAAGATCTAACCATATGACATCCCGGACAAAAAATTATATCTTTTTCTAATATATAATCTTCAAATAGACCACATTCCCGAAAACGATTTCTTTTTTTCCCAGTTATATACCCTTTAGGAGATTCTAAATTATGTTCATCAAATAAATATGCATCTGAACGCACTAAATTATAATCAGGATGAGAATCCAAAAATTCTTTTCGTATTTTAATCGAATCTTTGGCCAGAAAATCATCAGCGTCCGGCCAACACAGGTATTCTCCTGTAAAATATTTCAATCCAGTGTTAACTGCACCTCCCAAACCTTGATTTTCTTGATATACATACTTCAAGCTAATTCCTGCATTTTTTAGTAATCGATCGTATGACAATATAACTTCTCTTGTATTATCAGTAGATCCATCATCAATAGTTATCAATTCTATCTTTTTATATGTTTGTTCCAAAATAGAATCAATAAGCCTAAAAAGAACTTTTCCCATATTATAACATGGTACTATTACACTTACTAAACCTTTATTCTCCATCAAATATTTATATTTAATTTCACTTTTGCTTTTTCCTCATTACTCAGTACAAAAAAATATGTAAATAATAGAAGGCAAAAAGATGAAAATAAAGTAATAACAACCAATCTAATAAAGCCTCTTTCCAATTGTAATATCAACCAATAAGAAGAACTATAAGTTACAAAGGCTATGAGCATCCCTTTCACTAACACACCTCGAAAATATGCCACAAACCGAAAATTGGGAACATACAAGTGTAATGTCCACATATTAAAAAGCATTCCACAGAAAACAGCAATCACATTAAATGCAAAAGCAATTTGCGGTTCTTGCCCCCAATGATATGCCACATAAGAAAATGGCAACACCAACAAATAAAGTGTCCCGTTTATAATAGAAGGACGCTTAATTCGTCCTGTAGCATGTATTCCTGTAACGATTACAGAAGAAAGATTAGCAAAAAGATTAAAAAGTAATACATAGCGGCACAACACAACTGTATAAGCGGGAACTATCCCTAACCACAGAGATAATACATATTCTGTTTCGACCAATAGTGGAATGGTAAATAGCAATAACAATATAGTAGTAAATATAGAAGTCTTTTCTATCAGAAAACACATCCGTGTATAGTCTGAAATTGCATAATTCTTTATTATTTGCGGACGAACAGCCATCAATACATTTCCGGCAAAAGCACCGACCGCGCCTTGTACCTGTGTGGCAATTCCACTGGCTGCATTAAGCACTGTTCCAAAGAATATATTCAGTAGAATACTCACTCCCTGTGTACGTACTAACGTACTAAAATTACCATATAAATCCCAACCGGAAAAAGAAAAAATAGGCTTTAGAAACTTCTTATTCCAAAAAAGTTTAAAACGGCATTCTCTCCATGTACGTCTGCTATAAATGACATAAATCATAAAAACTAATATAGCTACCAATAATTGTAACAACCCATAAACAATCAATTTATCAGCAGGAATAATTAGTAGCAGAAAAACTACAAGAAGTTTAAGGCAAACATTCAGTATCTCAACGAAAGCATATACATTCATCCGTTCATTGGACATAATCAACGCTACAGACGGAACTTGAATGACATTCAGCATACCCATTAATATAGTCACCTGATAAATAACATTCGCGGCAAACATTCTATCTGCTGGAAGCACCAGTTTGTGTTGTAAAAACCATAGCCCTATCGTTTCTCCCAATACGAATACACATAATGCAATCAGCAAATGTACCGTGAATGCCGAAGAAAAGACTTTATGCAACCGAACAAAATCTTCTCTACCTATCTCGAAAGACAAAAAACGTGATGTAGCACTACTCATTGATGCATTTAGAAATGAAAACATTGCCACAACCCCACCGACAACATTATATATTCCAAAGTCATCCACTCCCAATGTATTCAATATCACACGTGAAGTGTATAAGGAGATGCACGTGGAAAGCAACATACGTACGTACAAAAATATCGTATTTTTTGCTATTCGTTTATTACTCGATTCCATTTTCTACTATTATTCAATTCTTCCAGTATTCTCCATCCAACATCGAAGTAGTTACAAACAATTATCATTTTGAATCTTAATTTAAGTGCTTACTTCTCAGTTCTTTGTTCACAGAGTTTTATCATCTACAACTCAAAACAGCAACGCAGCAACTTCTTTCCACATCTCCCCGAACTCCTCTTCCGTAGCATACTCATGAAAAGCACTGAAGATGCGAACATAAAAACTCAGCTTAATATCTTTGCCATCCCGAACTCTCGTAATAGGTGCGACGACTGATATGACAGTCTTCACAAAGCTGTTTGATACTTACTCCTAAATTAAGACGGAATTGATTGATATACTCACCTAAATTCTCATGGTCACATGATTCTTCTGTTTCTTCAAGCATGGCTCTCTATAAAATTTAATGTTAAAATTCGATAATTATATTATCAATCGTACCAACATGTTGGTACGATGCTTTTCCCCTTTCTACGTAACTTCACCGCAGATTTAAAAACAACAAGCAATGAAAGCACTAAAAACAACCATTTCCATTACAGAACTGCAAAAAACAATCAAGATATGGAGAAGTCGAAAAATAACAGACTCCACTATACCCAAACTGCTCGATCTATACCTCGGAATGATTGCTTACATGAATGATAAGCACATCTATCCGGTAGAGAACTTCTACGACATCAAGATGTCACTGAGATTTTCCACCACCCAATCACTCATCGAAGCTGTAAAGACGAGTCAGTCTTTCAAATTCATTGTGGACGAGAATCAAAAACAGATTAAAGCCTTTTATTCTCCGCTATGCCACGACGAAAATTCTAAATTAGAGACAAAAGAGGATAACAAAACACCCCAATCATGTTAGCGTCCAATTTTGACGTGTCCCCCAAGGAAAGCCGCCACAAAGCGGTTTCCTTATAAATAACGTCAAAAAGGATATTGATTTTTAAGATTTGTTGTTAGTTCAATCCGATAGTCAAGGGCAATAAATGTTCATAATCCCTACGTCCTTTAACAATTTCGCTGAAAAATCTCTTGAAATAATCCAGCACAGACACACCCTGCATCTTACATGTGGAGATGATGGTATGATATATCGCTGAGACGCGGGCCATCCTGTCACTTCCGAAAAATAACGAGTTCTTCCGCTCACCGGCCAAGGGGCGGATAAAACGTTCGGCAATGGAATTGTCGATTGAATAAGAGCCGTCATTCAAGTAGGCGAACAGCTGAGTCCAGAAAGTATTCATATAATTTATGGCCTTGTCCATCAACTCTCCGCGGGGCGGATGATCATCGCTGAGCAGGACGTCAAGCTTGCTGCGTAACTTTATGATTATTTCTTTGGTCTTTAAATTATTCCGGCAAAGCCTTATCTGTCCGGGGGACAACCTGCCTTCTTCATACTCCCGCTCCAGTTTGTAAAGCTCACCTATCAGCTCCAATATGAATGCGGCATCCTTATCACCGCCCTGTTCAAACGCATACTTGAATTTAGCACGGGCATGAGCCATACAACAGAGATGTTCTATATCGACCATATGGTCATCCAGATACATATAGACATTGTAGCCGTCTGACTGAAGGGCTTTCACCTGACTGTCTCCCAGAATATGCCTCAGGGCATCCCGTCCCCTGGAACCGTCCTCGTAGCAATAGATAACCACTTTGGACAGTCTGTTGACCAGGCACCAGATGTATTTCTTCTTATAGCATCCTTCACGCTTTACCCGGCACCAGGTCTCATCACAGTTCACAATGGAATCCTTTTCCAAACAAGTATTCTTAAGATAACTAATCAGACCGCAGAAATGGGCGGAGCCTTTCTCCAACCAATTGGTCAGGCTCATACGACTCAAATGCATTGACTCACCCGACAACCTGTACATTTCACGATAAAGAGGGGTATCAAGAACATATTTGTTGAAAGCCAGATAAGCAAGGAAAGAACCGGAAGCGTGCGTTCCCGGAACAACGTCAATGATTTCAGGCTGCCCGATGAAAGGGAAATAGCCTTCGTGGATTTTCCCGTCCGGCGTCTTATAGCGGATAACCTCGTAATCATGCTCCACAAGCCTGCTTATCTGCTCATAGGCATATTTACGGAAACGTTTGATGATGATGGCGCCTGCGGGCAGCTGGCGGATATCACTGTCATGACAAACCGTATTGTCGGCACTCATGACACGGTAAGAAAGTCCCTGACGATAAAGACGGGCCTCTTTTGATTTTGTCTCCACGTCCTCTTCCCGCGCGGGAGCCTCACCATGCTGCGGCAAGGAGGAGCCGGGGGATTGGGGAGTACCGTCGAAATCATCCTTGTCACGGGTATGGTCCTCTTCGATCTCCCGCTTCTTTTTATAGATTCCCTTCTGGCTCTTAACACCATAAAGGTTCTTGTTGCGGACTTTTAGCTGCTCTTCCAAGGCTGTTATTTTTGACAACAGATTACTGTTCATCTCTTTATAATCGTCACGCTCTTTTTCTGCGGACATGGCAGCCTTCTGCAAAGACAACAGTTCGTCAACCTTGAACAACAGTTCATCTATCCGGGCCTCGTCACGTCGGATGCGTTCAGCGTCCCGATCACGGGCAGCCATCAGCTCTATTATCATTTTTGATTTTTCCTCCGGAGTCATATCTGAATATGGGTCTTCAAAAGGTTCGGGAGTCTCCTCACGTTCCTTCAGCTTCCTTGCGGAAGAAAGCAGTCTCATTCTTTCAAACTCATTCATATTCAGTAGCTTTGTTGCTTCAAAGATACAAAAAAACAATGAAATAAAAGAATATTTCCGCTACTTTTTACTTGTTAATTATTTGACTATCAACTTTTTAACAACAGGGGATTCCAACAAGAGAATGACATCCTGCCAATTGATTGAATAAATCTTTTCATCACCACTATAGCTTACATGCATAAACTTGTATCCGGGCCTGAAACGTCTCTCAAACATGCTGTAAGACCGTTGATCATAACTGAACAAACGAACCAGGCGTAAATCTTTGGACATCACGATAAAGACATCACCGTCTTCCGGTTCACGATCCAACTGTTGATGGATGATGGATAAGACCTTATCATACTTACAGCGCATATCGTGGAAATCACGGACAAAGAAAAAGCGGTTGAGTCCTGTTATATTCAACATAAGCCCTCCAGTTTCTCTACCAGGCTTTTCAAACCTTCGTAGCTCAAATTCTTCTGACTGATATGAACACCATTGCTCATGCGGATATCCAACAAGATTCGAAGTGCGGTAGGAGAAGGAAGCCGAGTACCCACTTCCGGATTGCGGTCGGGGAGTGGTGAAGACTTTTCCTCCATTCCTGCTTCCGTTGAGGGACCATCAAAAACCTGAACAGGAATTATCTTCTTTCGGGTATCCTTGTACCATTTCTCAAACAGGTTATAAGGTACTTTGTTGGACATACAGAATTTCTCAATCGAAACACCAGCAGGGAGGCCTTCAAATTTGTAGCGCAAAAAAAGACGCTCAAAATCATTGTAACTATACATAAACTTTGCGGTTGATTTAACGAAAGCAAAGTTCTGCCTTTTATAGCGTTTATCCTATACGTCATTTTTGGACGCTAACCCCAATCATCACTAAATTTACCACAAGCTTTTGCACAAACTCTTGCGGTGGATAATATATATAATATATATACTAAAGGGAACTCTTCTGACGAAGAGGTTTCGCCTGAAGGCGAAGCAACTTTAGAAGATAAATCTTCGAAGAAAGATATTATTACAGAAGAATCTTTGGCTGCCGCCAAAGAGTTTTTCCATCTCATCAACAGAAATTCAGCTCAGAAAGCGCAGATACTAACACCACTCATCAACTGGTTCCAGATGCATGAAGGACTTACCCGAAAACACGCGTGCGAAAATCTGGTCTATCTGGTCAATGAATTGCTGATTCCCTATTTCGCAGGACAAGCACGGTTTATGAAGTCGAATCATACCGGACGGCTCTGCTGGTTGAATAATCTACTGAAGTCGGCACACGGACAGCATTTGCTGAATGATGCGGCACGGGGCAGCAGGCAGAAACGGGAACAAGCTGCCCTAGAAACGAAGAAGAACCAACGCGACAATCATCCGGTCAATGAGTTTGAATGGACAGACCCGGAGACGGAAATGAGATTCTACGACGACAAAGATGAAGGGGCGGTGAATATTTCTGCTGATGCGGAGGCAAGACCTGCCGGAAATGCGGTTTGGAATGTGCTGAGCAAGGAATGGGTTTTACCTACCACCTCCCCCTGCGGGGACTCCTCCTTCCGGAAGGAGGAGAATTGAGATCGTTCTGCTTATAAAATCTACATAAATCATAATGAAACCATTTTATTATCTTTCTGACTTTCCCGAACGTAAGAACGCGGGACAGAATTTCGTTGCTGAATGTCCCAAATGCGGGAAAAAACATCTTTCAATTTCTAAAAAGACCGGAGCCTTTCATTGCTTCTACGCCGGATGTGACTTCAACGGAAAGCTGAAGGACTTCTGGGAAGAACGGCCGTACAGCGATTCATCGTTTACCGGCAACATCGGCGGAAACTATACAGGGACAAGCAAAACTACTCGCTACACCGATAAAGAGAATAATGCAGCACGTAGCAACAGCTCAACAATCAGCGGAAAAAGCACATCGGAAGTACCCATGATTCCCGAAGATTATAAAAAGCTCTCACCCGAAGTATTTTCCAAAATCAAACCCTTAACCAATGATCCGGAAACGAATGATCAGGATCAGTTGGCAGCCAGACGATATCTTGCAGACCAAGGTATTTCGTTAGAGAAAGCTATCGAGGCTCGTATCGGGTGTCTCACACACCGCTGCTATGGCAAGGACGATGAGAAAAAGTCCACCGGAACCCAATATCACTGCATCGCTTACGTAAACTATGTAAACGGACAGCCAGTAAATGTAAAATACCGTTCGTGTGATCCGTCAACCATTAAAATTACAAGCGACGAAAACGCAACCGGCACAGAAAATCCCGTCTGTTATACCAAGTTCTGGAGTCAGGATTCACCAACCACCCCTTGCGTACCTTACAATATCGACTGCATCAATCCGCTGCGGGTATCCGAAGATCATATTCCGCGACTGATTGTCACCGAGGGCGAAAAAGATGTACTTACTCTGCAAGAAGCCGGTTATCCCTGCGTTATCAGCGTACCCAACGGTGCTGCCAGCGATTTGGCCAAAACCTTTGAAGCTTTTGAACCCTGGTTAGATCAGGTACGAGACATCGTGATATGCGGAGACCGGGACTTGCCCGGACGTACACTCATCAAACATCTTACCGACTATTTCGGAGCCCGTTGTCTGCTCACCATCCTGCCCGGCGACTGCAAGGACATATCCGATGTACTTGCTACCTATGGCATCAATGTGGTGCGCGAAATCATCGAATCGGCAGAGCCGCAACACACCTCGGACATCATCACTGTAAGCGAACGGACTAGCGAAATTCTGGATGCTCTGCATGGAGAATATGACCACGGCTACAACGTGGGATACGGCCCATTGACGGATCACATCTTTCATCCCACCGATCAGGGCGGACTGATAATCACCACCGGGAAGCCCAACAGCGGAAAGACCGATTTCCTGAACGACCTCACCTGCCGGTTGATGGCCAAAACCGGACGTTACGTCTGCTATCTATCTTTTGAAGTGCCTGATAAGAACAAGCATATCGCCCATCTCATCCAGTTGATGTTGGGCAAAGTAAACACTGCCAATTACACCCGCGAGCAGCTACAACCCATAGTTAGTTTCCTGAACACACACATGGTGCACCTCGACCTGCATGAAATTTCTCCCACCCCGACCAACATCATTGCACGAGCGGACAGGGTGCGACGGACAGCTCCACTGAAATATCTGATTATCGACCCGTACCTCTTCATGGAAATGGAAACGGGACGCTACAGCACCGAAACGCAAGCCATAAAGGCTATGCTAACACAAATGCAGGCATGGGGACGCAACAACAACATTTGGGTAATCATCGTGGCACATCCGCGCAGCCTAAAAAAGCAGAACGGAAAAAACGAACTGGAAGACATAGATATGTACACCATTTCGGGAAGTGCCAACTGGGCCAATCTCGCCGATTTCATCTTTTCCATCTCCCGAATCAAGGAACAGGACCGGAGTTACACCCGACTCGATATGCTGAAAGTTCGCGACCAAGACCTGTGTCAGACAGGAAGCGTACTGTATGTTCGTCAGACTTGCGGACGCTACGATGAACGTGAGTCAGAAGAACAGATCGTGGCTGAAGCACAAGGCAAAATCATGACCAAAGACCGGAATCCTTGGCTTGGAGAAGTTGGAGAAGTGGAGAGTTGAGAATTGAGAGTGAAGGTACTTGCGGCTGCGAAGGCCGACACTTGCGGCTCTGTCAGCCAACACTTGCACAAGTGAACGGTAACGAAGCCGCAAGAATAAAACTCTCAATTCTCAACTTCTTCAAGGTCTCCCCAAATATTCAAAAATCAGGCCGACTTGCTTAGATGTAAAAATCTGCTGAGTCGATCTATAACCTGTTGCCTGCAAAGCAGAATACAACGCTTCATTAAAACGTATCCAGCGAGACAAACGGTTGAGCGCGGAACGCTCTCCTATTTCGGGTGCATAAGCACGCGCCAATTCACTCTTGGAGTAAGGACGCACCGGCCATTCTTCAATGGCAGCATCCGCCCCCTGATCACTCACATTTTTCTTCATTTTCCGATAACTTTTTAGATTCTTTATATGCTATAAAAGTACTAAAAAGTCACCAGATAACACTTATACTGAAGCAGGTTTATCACCGCTCAATGTCACTCATTTTCACACCTCTCAGAGGTTGTATCTTTGACTTGTCGGAAAGAAGAAAAAGTCCTTCCCCGGCAAAAGTTTAATTTTTAATTATTAATTTTTAATTCATCGCTTATGCCACTGAATTACAGTATTGCAATGCTCAAGAATCCTCAGAAGCAGGACGAAGAGCCCAAGGCTTATGCCAAGTCACAAATCACCGGAGAACTGACTCTGAAAGAGTTGGGACAGCAGGTAGCAAGCCAGACCACCGTTAGTAGAGCGGACGTAGCCGCCGTAATCATCTCCACTGTGGAGAATATGATTGGAGGCCTGAGAGCCGGCAAACAGGTGGACTTCGGAGACCTGGGAAAATTCCGGTTACAAATCAACAGTCGTGCGGCAGACACAGCCGAAAAATTCACGGCTGCCAATATTACCGGAGTAAACATCCAATTTGTTCCCGGAGAAGACCTGAAGGACATCTTTGCCGGAATGAGTTTCTCACCCGTACCTACACGTGCAGCAACACGTGCATTGCTCAAAGCTCAGAAGGCAGGGCAGACCACCGTAGATATTTCCGGTTCTTCAAACTCAGGCGGAAAACCTGATGGTGGTGGCGACACCGACGGTGACGGAGGTATTGAAGACGATCCGCTGGGATAGAATATAAAGGCGCAGCCTTTAGAAATTAAAAATGAAAGAATTAATAATGAAAGGCTGCGCTGCCAATCACTTATAACTAATAACTAAATAACAATTCGCATGGAAAAAAAATCAAAATCAACCTGGAGTGTTATCATCAAAGTTGTAATTGCCGTGGCTTCTGCTCTGGCAGGAGTACTCGGCCTTAATGCCTGCATGGCATAAAGGTATGAAAGCAGGCAGTTTCTATCAAAACTATCGGGAGGTACACCTCCTGGTAGTTCATTGTTCGGCAACACGCTGTGACAGACACTTCTCCGTAGAAGCTCTTCGCCGTTGTCATCTGGCAAGAGGTTTTGCAAGCATCGGTTATCATTTCTATATCACACGTGACGGTGAAGTACACATCTGCCGTCCGGTTCATCAAATCGGTGCGCACGCTACAGGATGGAATGATAAAAGCATCGGTATCTGTTACGAAGGCGGACTCAATGAGGAAGGGCAACCGACTGATACAAGGACGTATGCACAGAAATGCTCGTTGCTTGATCTACTACGACAATTGAAAACAGACTATCCACAAGCAAAAATACTGGGACATTATCAACTCAGTACATCTATTCATAAAGCATGTCCGTGCTTTGATGCAAAGAGTGAGTATCAAGAATTATAATCAAACGTCCCATTCTGAATTTAATAGAGTCCCACTGCAGAGAAGCATGATGGGACTCTACTTTACTATATCCAATTATGCCCCAACTTCCTCAAAAGGATAAGGATTCTCCTTGATATACTGTAACTCCTCAATAATCTCAACTTGCTCCAATGTCAATCGGGAAGTCTCCCAACTTGAAATTATAGCATGCGCTTCCTCAGCCAACTTCTCATCGTATACTTCACCATAACAATAAGTCAAAAGACGGACTTTCAAAAGCGAAGGCTTTAGTGTGGGAAGCACTGCAAAACTACGATCCAGCACCTTCTGAATATATTCCTGTTTATGCCCATTATCATACATGGTGGCATTGAAAGCCACTAAAAGCCCCAGACAAAGTTCGGCTTCAGCTTCAGGAGTAGAACCATGCTTTCCATACGAGTTCAGGGCCGATTCATAAACATCACGATTCAGACGGGTGAAATCATCGACATAAATCGGACGGTCATCCTGCCCCAGAGTGAGAAGACTGTGAGCCAGGGAAAATAAGGATGAAACTTGATCACTCATATATTTAATTAAGATTTATAATTTATGATTTATAACACTGAAATCAGTCAGTTATAGGCTCTACCAGCGAAGAGTGGATAAAGGTTGTGGCAACAGCCATGACTCCTTCAATATTCACAACTACGCGACGGTCGCGACGAATACGAACGAACTCACCCACAGCTCCTTCGAAAACACCGCCTATAACGCGCACTTTCTGACCTTTTATCAGTTGAAGTTCGGCCGGTTCCACATAAACAATCGACTCCTCATAGGTACCGGCAACAAGAATAAAACTACGCATCTGACTGTCGGGAATAACAATAGGAAGATGTTGCTCGCGATCCATAATATAGCGCATGGGGATATTCATACCGGCTTTATCTTTTAAAGCATCAATACGCTTACGGGTAGAGCGGATGAAAACAAGATTGTGCACAGCAGGAACAAGCCTACGAATGCGACGACCCTTTTTCACGATATAATCGCGACGCATGGGTATGAAATTCTCAATCTTTTCCTCGTCGAGAAAAGCTTTCAAAGCTAACTCACGGCTATAAGTGACTCGCACTGCAAACCAGTGAAGATGTGGAGAATGTGAAGTGATGTTCACGTCAGAATATTCTTTGGGGACACCGGAGTAGTGAAATACTTACCGATTAATTTATGTAATGCAGTTATTTTTAAGAAGTTATATTGCATTCATATTATTTCAAAGCGTTCCGCCATCACGGTCAAAAAGCAGTGAAACAGTTATGTGAAAAAGCTATTAACGAAGAGATTAAGGGGACTAAAATGTCTTTTAATCGTTCGTTTAATGTGCACCATTTTGAGCACAAAAAACAGATATCAGAAACTATAAAAAGGAGAAGATATTAAATATGTTAATAATCAATGATATGTTTTTGATTATCAATAACATGCCAACATAAATATCTTTTTAAATAAATATTTTTATTAAACATCTTGTTCATCTCAAAAATACCCTTTATCTTTGTGCACATTAAACGAACGTTTTTTATTCACCCTCCATTTAAAGCCAGAAATCATTACTAATCAACTACTTACAGCATATAAAACAGTTCATTCCATTCAGTCAATATCATTCTTGAATAAGAATTGGTAAATATTCAAATATGACTTTTATTACAGCTATAAATTTATTCCACTGATTTGCAATAATAAAAAGGCTATTTCGCTGTATTCTAAAAAAAGTCTATACTTTTGTAAGCAGGTATCAAGAATTAGATAATATGACAAAATTAAAAGTTCAAAATACAGAGATAACGATTCTGACCAACAATGAACAGGACTATATATCTCTTACAGACATGGCTCGTAGCCAAATGCAAGAACACATTATATTTAGATGGCTCAGTCTCAAAAGCACGCTTGAATATATAGGTGAATGGGAAATGCTATACAATCCCAATTTTAATTGTACCGAATTCGGTACAATTAAAAATATGGCAGGCAGCAATAACTTCGTTTTATCCGTCAAGACATAGATAGAACGTACAGGATCTATGGGTATGACTGCCAAGATGTGGCGAAAGCAACATCCCGACCTCAAAGGGAATATTCGCGACTATGCTTCCATCAACGAATTGATTTGCCTCTCGAATATGGAAAACCTCAATGCTGTATTCATCGACCAAGGTATTCCACAGGGTGAACGACTGATAAAACTCAATCAAATTGCCATTCAACAGATGAAGGTATTGGGGGGTGACGGTAATAGAGAATTATTAAAGTAGACACTTTTAAAGGAACTTAGCAGTATATATTTCATTTCAAATCATATAATAAAACCCCTCACCCCCCGTTATTTAGTAAAAACCAGATAACGGCATGAAATTAAAAGCCCTGCGCCTCATATATCTATTCCCTATATTCTTCCTGTTGTCCTTCAACGCTTGTGACGACATGGACGATTATTCGTCCGACCCGAAACATACACTTTGTTTCTCGCAGGATACGCTACGCATGGATACCGTTCTCACTGGTATTCCTACATCCACCCGTCAACTGAAAGTATACAACCCGAATAAGAAAGCATTGTTAATATCTTCCATAGTCCTTGCCGATGCCGGGAAATCCGGTTTTCGTATCAATGTGGATGGCATAAAGGGAAATCAATTCTCCGATATAGAAATTGCAGGAGAAGACAGCCTGTATATTTTTGTAGAAGCGACCCTGCCTCAGCAAGACAATGCCGACATCAGATTAATAAAAGACTCCATTCTTTTTCAACTGAATGGCATCCGGCAAGAAGTAAAGCTGCAGGCATATGCACAAGATGCTTTTACTTTCCGGGGAAAAGTAATTGAAAAAGATACACTGATTACATCCCAACGTCCGATACTGATTTATGACAGTATCAGCGTTGCCCCTGATGCACACTTAACCCTCACAGCAGGCACCCGTCTGTATTTCCACGGCAAGGCAGGAATGCAGGTACACGGACGCCTGTCAGTAGAAGGTACCCTTTCCGCTCCGGTTGTTTTCCGGGGAGATCGTACAGACCGGATGTTTCCCTATCTTCCTTATGACCGATTACCGGGACAATGGGGAGGCTTACGTTTTTACAAAACCAGCTATGAAAATCATCTGGTTTATGCGGATATTCACGGTGGTAGTTTCGGCATTCGTTGCGATTCTTCGATGACAGACCGCAGGAAGTTGACATTGGAATCCTCTCTCATACGACAAATATCGGGCAATGGACTGGAGTTGACGTCGTGTCAGGTAGTGGTAGGAAACAGTGAGATCAGTAATGCGGGAGAAAACTGCGTCAGCCTGTTAGGGGGAGATTATACATTTACCCACTGTACACTGGCAAATTACTTTAGTTGGAATGTACGGAAAGGAGCGGCATTGCAAGTCCGGAATGAACTGGATGATACTGCATATCCGCTTTCATCGGCTATTTTCCGTAATTGCATTATTGCAGGTTCGGGCACGGACGAAATTAACGGAGGACGCTCTAAAAATGAGAATATAGCTTTCAATTATTACTTCTCACACTGCCTCATCAACTCGATAGAAGAAGAGAATGACAAGATAGTCAATGTTATCTGGGAGAAGGATGATAATTTCATGCTGATGGATAGCCATACACAGGAATACAATTTTAATCTTGGTGAAAAATCCAAAGCTATTAATTGGGGAAGAAAAGAAGATGCCAGCGCCTACCCTATTGACAGAAATGGACACTCCCGCCTACAGGATGCAGCACCGGATGCGGGATGTTATGAATCTATGATCTTGCCATCATACTAAAAACGGTTCTCAATGAACATTAAACTATATATTACTTTTTCATTTCTGTTCACTCCTTTTTTCTTCCTTTGCGGACAAACGAAAAAGGACACCCTCTCTTTTCGTGTTGTCAGTTATAACGTTGAAAACTTATTCGACTGCCGCCACGATACGCTAAAAAACGACTATGAATTTCTGCCCGACGCAGTACGCCACTGGAATTATACGAAATATAAAAAGAAGCTGGATAACATAGCCCGCACCATCACAGCCGCAGGCGGGTGGGGGCCCCCCGCCCTTCTGGGGCTCTGTGAAGTGGAAAACGACAGTGTATTACGCGACCTGACCCGGCGCTCGGTTCTTCGGGAAGCCGGATACCGCTATGTAATGACCAACTCACCCGACCAGCGGGGTATTGATGTGGCATTGCTTTACCAACGGGACTGTTTCAAACTGATTTCCTATCAGGGAATCTCCATACCTCATATATCCGGTAAAAAGAAATTTCGCCCTACACGAGATATACTACACGTTTGCGGGATGTTATTAAATCACGATACACTGGATGTTTTTGTAGTTCATCTTCCGTCCCGTTCAGGAGGTGCCAAAGAAAGCGAGCCTTACCGCCTACATGCTGCCCGGCAATTGAAAGCTGCGGCAGACAGCGTTTACCTTCATCGGTATCATCCGCAAATTCTTATCATGGGAGACTTTAACGATTATCCCGATAATGCATCGGTCAGCAAAATAGTCTCAGCGGAAACACCACCTCAAGACAAAAATAGTTTGCAGCTACAAAGATTCTATCACTTGCTTGCCCGTAAGGCCGCTACACAAAAAAACTTCGGCAGTTATAAATATCAGGGCGAATGGGGATTACTGGATCATATCATCGTCTCCGGCACGCTTCTCCAGCCGGATGCAGACTTTTGCACCAGTGAAAGTAAAGCCGATATCTTTCGTCCTTCTTTCCTATTGACGGATGATAAAAAGTATGGCGGTGTGCAGCCATTCCGCACTTACTACGGAATGAAGTACCAGAACGGTTACAGCGATCACCTGCCTGTATGGGCAGATTTCCGGCTCATTTATTAATCCGAATACTGATACAATTTCAAATCAAACTTCTGTACCATTACCAGCAAATGATCGAATATATCGGACTGAATGCGCTCATATTCTTTCCATACCTTGTTCCGGGAAAAGAAATAGACCTGAATAGGAACTCCATAAGTTGTCATTTCCTTCTGACTGATAATCAAGTCCAGATCCTGATTTACAACAGGTAGGCTACAAAGATAGCGTTCGATGTAAATGCGGTAAAGTTGTGCATTGGTAGGCACCTCTCCTTCCGCCGGCTGATAGTCCGCCATCAAAGGAACTTCCTTGCGAATGGTGTCCAACATCTCAGGAGTACAAAACTTCAATGTGGTCATGTCCAGATAGATATTCTTATCCACACGACGGCCACCACTCTCCTGCATGCCGCGCCAGTTCTGAAAGGAACCGTTCACTAAGGTATAAGGTGGAATGGTAGAAATTGTGTTATCCCAGTTCTGTATCTTCACGGTGTTGAGGGTAATCTCTTTCACAATACCATTGGCAGATCCGTTGGGTAAAGCAATCCAGTCGCCGATACGCAGCATTTCATTGGCAGAGAGTTGCACTCCGGCCACAAATCCCAAAATACTATCTTTAAATACCAACATCAATACTGCTGCCGAAGCACCCAATCCGGCAAAAAGGGTTGCGGGAGATTTATCGATAAGAATAGATATGGCAATGATAGCAGCCACAAAGAACAGCAGTACCTGCAATACCTGGACAAACCCTTTCATCGGGTGATTCTTACTATTGTCTTTTTGATTATGAAAATCCAGAAAAACCAGTAATAGTCCGTTCAGCGCAAAGGCTAATGCAGCTACAATGTACACGGCACACACCTTCTGAGCCAAGCCTAACAACTCTACTCCATGCACAAAAGTATGGGGCAACAGGAAATAAATCAGAATGCCCGGCAAGGTATGTATCAGGTGAGGAACGACCTTCCTCTTCATTAATAAGGTATTCCAACGATGGGGTGAACGATTTGTATAATGCTTCATACCGCCCACAAATATTGCTTGGAATAGATAGTCTAATCCTACAGCTATAGCAATAATCAATATGGCGATGATAGTTTCATCAAATGTATTCGCAAATTTGGGATCTACTCCCCAACCTACAAGGGTTTTATTCATCCACCCTCCTAATGTCGTCATATATTCCTCCGATTTTAGTTGCTTATAAAGATAATAACAGATAAAGGGGGCAGGTTGTTTAATGAAACTTTTTCCGAAAACTTTCTTTCCGTGTCAGTGCTCTCCATCAACCCGCGGGATTACCGTATCCGGATTGAACGTGCCGAAGCCATCTACCGCCAAGCAAAGGTAGAGTACGAACGTATCAGTGCGGTCAATAAACTGGAAGATACCCGATAGAAAACTGCGCGCCACTTTCCCCATAACCGGAAGAAAGTGGCGCGAAATACTTTAAATATACAAATTACAGAATTCTAATATCCCTCATTCTGTGACATATACCTATTCATATCCAGTTCTCTCTGAGGAATTGGAAATTTCAATCTCCAAGCAGGTACATCCAAGAATTTTTCAGCAATTCCATTACGTTTCAAAAAAGCAAAATAGGTACCTGTACCTTTCAACTGCGACTGCCACGTATTTGCTAAACGTTCCATAAAGCCATCACCTGATTTTGCAGCAGACAACTTTTCTGACGAATATGCCGGAGAACCGATATTAGCTACTATTACCTTGTTCAAATATTCCTCAGCCTGCGCAGAATTGCCTAAACGGAATTCACACTCTGCTAAATTCAGCAAGACTTCTGTATAACTAAAACAAATATTGGCTACCATATCATTTTGATTGCCAGAGGATGCCTGGAATGCAGGTAGTTGATAAACCAAATCTCCCAATTGATACCTACCACTATTTATCACTTCTGCCAACATAGACTTTGCCTTACTCCAATCCTCTTGCTCCATATAAATACGCGCCAGCAGTAAAGAAGGTAAATCACGGGAAGGAAAGAAACAATCATTTACCGTAGTCTGTGCCACCTTTTCCCCAGGTAAATAGTCACGTGAGCGCAATAATGGCTCTACAAACAATTTCAATAATTCCGCTTTTAAAGTTGCAGGCATGCCTGTGTATGAATCTGTTTGAAGCTTATTTATATACACTGCCTTTCCCCATAAATTTACCATTTCATAATATAACAAGAAGCGGTGCATTTCCATCAAGGCTACGACAGCTGTGCTATCAGAAGAAGTTATGTCATCATTTACAGCATTCTCCAACCCCATATTTATTATCAAGCTCCTGTTTATCGTAGTATAACAAGCATCCCATGCATTTGATACATACGAATTATAAGGATTTAAAGTATGATTGATAAAATCTAAATATCTATTATAGCCTTGTTCCTTTTCGGACTGGCGGGAATAAAGTTCTTCGAGTGTACACATCTGTTGCAAAGCTTGATAGGAAAAAGTACAGATACTTGTAAACATTGCCGCACCATTTTCGGCCAATTGTAACTGAACCACTTTGGTCGGATCAGGATCCTGCCGAATAATCAGTTGCGCCTCTTTATTTTCATACTCACCATAAACCTTTACTGCTACAGAAGTAGCTTTCGCACTCACTGCCGGATCTACTTTAACTTCCAGATATTGGCCATCAGCCGACAGAGTTGCCTGATAAGGAATTCCCGGCTTATTTTTATACTCAAACAAATCCTTACTCCAAATAGAATCATCCGTCATATCATTGCTTGGTTCATCTCCAAGCTCCCCTTCCGGCCATAATAACTTCCATTTACTCATTTTCACAGCCACATTGGCTTCTATCTTGATGCGATAAGTCCCACCTGCCATAGGCACGTCCAACTCCGACTCTTCCAGTTTCACCGTAGTCGGTTTCCCGGCCTGCCATATCTTCAGCGTATCACAGTCTTTCCCATTCTTACTTTTAATCAATACTCTTCCGCGACGAGGTGAGAAGTTCTCATTTTTAGCAGCTTTCAGATAAACTTTGCGAAGTTGCAAACCACGCGCTGCGGCACTTTCCGTAATCCACTGACAAGTATCTGCAGGACGTATCTCTACATCTACATTAGCATTTACATCTATAGCAATAATGGTATCATTGGGAGTTTTAAGTTCGATATTCTTATTATCAATCACAACAGCATCCTTCTGTGCCTGTATCACAGTCAAAGTATCGGCTATTGCAGTATTTTCTTTATTATAGAAGATTATTTTTGCCCGACGACTTTCATTCGTCTCATTAGGGCTGATTGTATAATAAATGGTATGACTGGACATTCCACGATTCATGATCGCTTCTTTAATCCAGTCTGCATCGGGCATCTGAATGCCATATGTGCAATTACTACGCAACTCTACTTTAATAGTCTCTCCCCGGTCGCCAACAGGATACTCATTTTCATTCAACAGTATGATGTCGCCACCATGTTGGTATACTTTTACCGGCTTTGTCAGTTTACCATCAGTGATGTATATTGTTCCTTCACGTTTATCCCGTTCCCCATTTGCCTCTATCTTGAAACGAATGATAGAAGTACTCAGCCCACGAGTAGTAGAAGGTGCAAGCTTTATCCAATTTTGGCAATCGTCTGCAATTACCGCTTTGTATTCCACATTCGCTTTGACCTCTATATCTATAGTTCCTCCCTCCTGTTTCACTTCCATGCGTTCGCTCGACACAAGCAGAGCATCTGTCTGTTTCTGCGAAATCATTAATGTCTTTTTTACCTTACCGGCATTGATAGTAATGGCAACACTACGTTCGTCATAAGTCTCATTTTTATCGACACTAATGGAAACATCAGCTTTCTCTCCGGCTTTTCCACTGGTAGGATAAATCCGATACCACTTTTCACCATTACGAGTTTCTGCAGCAGTAATGCTCCAGTCCTCCGTAGTTGTGAACTCTAAAGACTGAGTATCTGCATCTTTTGTAAAGTTCAGTCCTTTCTCAAACAGCGCCTCCGTTTCAGGGGGCAACGAAATAGTAGTTTGGTCTTCTACAGCATCATCACTGCAAGCAGCCAGAAATACCAGACAGATAAATAACTGCCATGTGTTCTTCATAAACAATCTCATTTTCATATATTATTTAGTGTTCTATATAAGTTTGCTCTCATTCATCTATATAGCCCGACAAAAGTATACAAAGAAATCTGCAAAAGAAGTAAAATTCAAAAATAATTCTCACTGCGCAAAAACATTGCGCACCTCTATACAAATCTTTGCATCATCAACTTAAAAACATTAGAGTCTGTATAGATACCATTGTACATTCTGCATAAGGATAAAACAACAGTCAGTGAAGAAAGGGTCTGCTTTCAAAGTATAGCTGAACTTTTAACACAACAAACAGCCATTGTTTCAATTTATTGGCGTATATTTGAAAATTACACTTATAGACTAACTAAAAAATTAAAGGTATGACACAAATTAAAGAACTACTAAGAATCGGGCTATTTGTTATTATAGTACTTTGCGGCGCTTCAGCATGTAGCAACGATGATGGTGATGATGAACTCGCAAAGGATTACAAATTAAAAGAAGTAGCATGGATTATGCAAGATGATGAAATTAAAATCATTAAGCAAACGATACCAGGTTTCTTTACTGATAATAACACTGATGAAGAAATGAAAGTAACAGTCAAGCCAACAGCAGAAGTAAAACAATCTTCATGCTTCTACACAGATGATACAAAGTTGTTTCAACTTTTAGCCCAAACCCCTTATGATATTTATGTCCCAGATGGTTCTACTCTCCTCCCATCAGACCATTTTTCATATATAAATAGTGGCCCTAAAACACTCTTTTCGTTGGAGGAACAATATATTCCCCTTATGGTAGAAATAACTCATGAATCGACTATACCTCCTCATCACAGACTGATTTACAATCACGTCATTAGTTTGCGAGAAGTAAATGCTACTTACCGCGCCTGCTTCACAGAAATTAATACTGGTGAAGAGTTGCAAATCACAGGAAAGTGGACAGGCAAATTCTTTATACAAAATGAGGGAGAAACATTGTTAGAAGAAATAAAGTAAACAATAAACTACTTATCTTTCAATACATACCCTTTCTTCATCAACGATTCTATCTTCACCGAAGAGTCGTTACGAAGTGCCTTGCGCAAATAAGTAATCTGTACATTCAGCGCCAGAGAGTTTGCATAAGAGGCACTGCTCCAGACTGTATTCAACAACAAGTCACGGTCCACAGACAAATTAAGGTTCTTCGCCAACAAACGGAGAATCTCTGCCTGACGGGAAGTTATAAGCACTTTATTATTTCCCGTTCGTATTTCATTGGTACTGTAATTGAAGACAGATTGGCCGAAATGATAAGTCTCCTCCTCCACCGTATCGGAAAGCTGTGAAGCGAAACGTTCACGAATACGGGCTATAAGTTCTTCCGGATAAAACGGTTTGGCAAGATAATCATTCGCACGGAGCTGGAAACCTTGCAGACGGTCGGCCTTATCACTACGGTCGGAAAGGAAGAATATGAGTACATGCTTATCCGTCTCGCGAATACGTTCGGCAACTTCAAAGCCATTGTGACCGGGCATATTAATGTCGAGTAACACCAAATCTGGTTTCACAAGAGGAAATTGCTCGATAGCAATGCTTCCGTTCCCGGCATAAGTTACCTCGTAACCTTCTTTTTCAAGAAAGCGCTTCAGCAGCATTGAGTATTTCAAATCATCGTCGGCAAAAAGTATCTTCAAAGGTTTCATCTTATTGAGGTATATTAATTTCTATTGTCGTTCCCTTACCCGCCTGACTATTTAAAGAGATAGTCCCATGGTGTGCCTCTACCAGCAATTTTACATAACTCAGACCCAGACCGATACCCGGTAATGAGCGATCAGGAAGATTACTGCCCCGGTAGAATTTATCGAATACACGATTCTGTTCGGAAACCGGAATACCGATACCATCATCGGATACCCGTATTACCAACTGATGATCCTGCAAAAGACAATCTACAACGACGTGCACAGAAGTACCTGAATACTTCACAGCATTCTCTATCAGATTACTGATGATGTTGGAAACGTGTACTGGATCTGCCGTCACCAAAGTCTCCGTACTGAAATGTGTCTCAATAGAAACATCTTTATCCTCTGGAATATGATAAAGGCGGACAAGCTTTTCCAGGCTCGCTTTTATATCGAACGTACGAACGGAAAGTTGTGTATGTTCATCATCGGCACGCGTCATATCGCGCAACTTCGAGAGATAAGCCGACAGATTATCCAGTTCGGACATAGAATCATGGATCACTTCGTCCATTGCTTTCTCATCCGTTCGCAAAGACTTGTCATTCAGGAAAGCAATACACATTTTCAGAGCCTGTACAGGCCGTTTCAATTCATGTATCATGGTGTTTACAAAGCTTTTTCGCAATTCGTCAATCCGGCGTTGCTTCAGGATGGTTTTTATCTGAAACAGCAGGCAAAGCCCCAATAGGAAAATCAGACAGATACTGCCGGATAACTGCCACCCCATACGCACAAGTACTGCATGAGGCGAAACCTTCACAGTAACAAGAAGCAACTGATGTTTCAGGGGATTATAGGGATAGCTTACTTCGATATACGGATTGAACAAAGTGCCTTGCCGCTTCAGTTCGGCATTCCACTGGTAAGTGGAATCTTCAGAAACTACCAGATGCGTAGTAAACCTTTGTTCGTCCAAACGTATGGCAAGCAAGGAATCAAATTGCTGCAATGCAAAAGGTATATCCAACTCCAAACGATAAAGATTAATAATGGAGTTCAAGTTCGGAGCATCTTTATCGGACATATTGATCTTGAATGAATCCTTCACAATGATCCGTTCTTCCGGCAAAAGGGTGTCTAACGCCAATGCCCATTCCCTGCGCTTTGCCTCTTTCTCTTTAGCATCCGTACTGGCAGAATCCTGCTGTTCTATTTTGAGGGTTTCTATATTCACCTGTCCCACGCTCTCCAGCTCCCGTCCTTTCAGAACCCCTAAAATTAATTCGTCGATAGTGGTCCGTGCTTCCAAATCAATAGATTTACTTAGTTGATAGAAAAACATATTGCTGCTACTAAGTACCTTCTTGGGCTGGGGAGCACGGATAGAGTCATACTGTTGGGTGGTCTGCAAGATGCGATCATAGATATCATTGATCTGTTCATCATTCATGTACTCGTATTGGTTACGTAGCCAGTAAGCCTGTCCGCATGTAATGAGCAGCATCGCTACAATGGAGAATATCCAAACTATCTTAATCCGTCGTTCCATAATTATTCCTCTTTTTAAGGCCTTTTTCAAAAGGACCTTCATTTGGTACCGGCAAAGGTAGAAGTTAGCTTGCAAATATAAGTACGTGCGAGGCAGATATTATATGCTGCGTAATATTTCAGTAATAACTTTCGCCCTCTTCTGAAGCAAAATCCGCATAGTTTTGCAGTACAATAATCGCTGGAAGCAGCATGTCAAACCTCTAAAAAAGTAAAAACTATGAGTGCAAGAATTATTTTCCTCAATCTGTGTCTCGCCATGTTATGCGCATCACAAGCAAAGGCACAAATTATTGTTTCTGATGGAACGAAAATACAGAATGATACCATCGGCGACGCACAACTCCTTGTGCAATATGAAACGCGCTGCATCATCAATCCGGAGAAACCGGAAAATGTTACGGAAGAAACCATGATGCTGGAAGTAGGCAAAAATCTCTCCAAGTTCTACAGTTACACCAAGTATGTATGCGACTCCATACTGGCAGTGGATTTCGCTAACAAAGCCTCACAGGAAACCATCAATGAACACTTGAAGCAATATGGGCAAAGCAAATTGGGTGAACGTACCTTCAAAGGCTACCCCACTGGAAAAGTAACGACCCTCGATGAAGTGGCAGGCATGACGCGCCTGCGTTGCGAAGAAGCGGAAGAACGTCCACAATGGAAGATACTGGCAGAAAACGATAGTGTCCTCTCCTACCTTTGCAGCAAAGCCGAATGTCAATTCAAAGGCCGGACATGGACGGCATGGTTTACAGCAGAAATCCCCGTCAGCGAAGGTCCCTGGAAGCTTTGTGGACTACCTGGACTGATACTGAAAGCGGAAGACAGTGAAGGGCATTATTCATTTACCGCTGCCGGTATGGAACAGTGCCATACATACAGGCCGATACTCTTCGACGGAAAGAAGCATGAACCGATGAACCGCAAAGCATACAACAAAGTGCACGAACGTTATTATGCCGACCCGGTAGGATTTATCACCGGAAGCATGCCTAATGTCACTGTTAAAGTAAGCGATGAACAGGGTAATGCAACCAAGAATCCGAAGAATGTTCCGTATAACCCGTTGGAACGGTAATATTTTTCCACACCCGTAATCGTTCGTGAAATCTGTCGCATGCTGAATGCATTTCAGTCCTATACTGAACCCTATTCAGTCGTATAGTGAATACCATTCAGTCGTATACTTAAATGGCCTCTTTTTTACGCGTTGATAATCAATAAATTACAAAGGCATCGTAATCGTACATAAATTACAACAATCCTCGGTTGCCAAATAATCAATTATTGCAGTGTATGAATAAAAAACTTATTATTCTATTTTTTCTGTTTCTCTTTAGTTTCTTGTCGTCTACCTACGCCCAGACATTGAGCGGCAAAATAACAGATGCAGAAACCAATCAACCGCTGGAAGCAGTCATGATCAGTGTATTACGCGGAAATACAACGATAGACTATGCACTAACCGATGCCAAAGGGCAATTTTCTTTGCCGTGGAAACATAGCGGGACACTGCAACTCAATATTTCTTTATTAGGTTATAAGAGAGAAATGCGAAATATCAATGCGGCAGGAACCCTGAATCTCAGCCTACAAGCGGAAGCTATTGTGCTGAAAGAAGTACAGATACGTCCGGGGCGCATCAATACTCGGAAAGATACGGTAAGATATGATCTGGCACAGTTTGCTTCCTCTAAAGATGTGCATATCAAGGATGTATTGAAGAAACTTCCGGGCGTGGATGTCGATGAAAATGGACAAGTTAAGTACAAAGGGAAAGCCATCGACCACTACTTTGTAGAGGGAATGGACGTCACAGGCGGACGCTACAACCAGATCAACAATAATCTGAATGCCAAAGCTGTGAAAACGGCTGAAATCATGGAAAACTATCAGTCCGTAAAGGCTCTGAAAGGAAAGATCAACTCTGAAGAAGTGGCACTGAACCTGAAACTCGATCCGAAAGCGCGGGATCAATGGATAGCTAACACTACACTGGGCGCCGGATGGAGCGATGACAATGATAAACTCTTATGGGAAGGAGGGCTGAATGCCCTTCAACTGGGCAAAGGTAAGCAGAGTGTCTATAATTACAAGACAAATAACAATGGCAAGGACCTCAGCGACGAACAGACAATATTGACAGGAAGCGGTTGGCAGGAAGTGCCACTTTCCGGTTTTCTATCACAGCCGGGCATCAGTGCACCGTTGGATAAAAAACGCTTATTGTTTAATGAGACGCACACCCTGAATGGCAACCGGATGTACAAATGGAATGAAGATCGCAGTTTACGTATGCAAGCCGGATACACCCATGACGTGATCCGGCAACAACGGGGAAATACGCAAATCTATTATCAGCCAACGGATACCATACAAATAGATGAAACTTATCATTATCGCCTGAGAAGTGATGCCGCCAATCTGGAACTTCGTTATGAAGATAACAGCAATCGCAACTATATATCCAACCGCTTCACAATGGATGGAGAAATAAACCATGGACGTTCGGAAGAACTCGGACAAACTCTACGAACTTCCCGGCTAAGTGCGGGAAATTATTTCAATCTCATCCGGAACCGGGAAAATAGTACCTGGGAATTCCGCTCGGCAACACAGTATGCTTATCAGCCCGCATCTTTATTACTTGAAGAAGGAAAAAGCAAATTCAATCAGCACAGCTTCTATACTGATAATAGTGCGGCATATCTGCGCAAGTACAACGGTTTTACCCAGCAATACAAAGCAGGAATACAAGGGGAACGGGCTACAATGGAGTATATTCCGCTGACACAACCTGATGACTTCAACGCCTCTAACCTGTCATTGTATTTCAACCCCTATTTCCAGTTGCAACGAGGTAAATGGCTGGCTACACTTTCGCTACCCCTAAAAGCCCAGCGATACTTCTCACAACAACGTTCATTCCTGTTCTTCAATCCGTCCACGTACTTGCGTTACAAACTGGATTATCATTGGACGTTCTCTCTCTATGGCAGTCTGAAACGTTCGGCAGGAGATTTCTCCGACCTATATCCGGGACTTTACCAAACCGACTACCGCACCTGGCGAAGCGGTAACGGCCTTTTTCCAACAAGCACTACGCAGACTTATAATCTTTATGGTGAATATAAAAATACCGTGCAGGAATTCTTTGTCACAGCCTCGCTGACCTACAGTCGCAGTAACCGGAATACCCTCTTTGAGCAAAGTGTTTCTGAAAATGCAATTGTCTACACCCGACGTGAGCTGCCGAATCACAGCGATAGTTGGAACCTCAGCAGTACCTTGTCCAAAGGCATATACGACTGGCATCTGAAAACCTCTCTTACCCTGCTGCTCAGTCGTAGCAACGGGGAGCAACTTACGCGCCTGACTGATAGCGACCAACAAAGTCTTTTGCAAACTTACCGTTATGATTATCTGAAAGCAGAACCTAAGATTATATGGTCGCCCGCAGATCTCTTCGAAGCAGAATATCATGCGACATTGGGGTATGGTGGTAGCAAGATAGGAAGCGATACCCGCCTCAGCCCACTGCTGGACTTTGTACAACGGCTACACCTCACATTCAGCATCGGACAAGTGGACCTGCGCCTTTCCGGCGAACATTACCGGAATGATTTAGGAGAGCATACGCATCTCAACACAGTGTTTGCAGATGCATCCCTTATCTATAAAAGAAAAAAATGGAGATTGGAAGCAAGTCTCAACAATCTCTTCAACAAGAAGGAGTATGCTTACACGACGTATTCAGCCACACAAAGTTATACTTCGCGACTGAATATACGCTCGAGGGAAGCCATGGTAACGGTAAATTATCAGTTTTAATCTATAATACCATTACCGTGGAATAGATGAGTATCCCCAATATTGTTAATCCTCCAACCAATATCGGAGCATAAATATGGGGAATTTTCTTCATGGTCTTATATCCACTGACTTTCAGGAAGAGGCGATATACAATGTATGCTGCAATCAACCCGATAAGCGCACCTGCCAAAAGGTCACCCGGATAATGTACTCCCAGGTAAATGCGCGAATAGCAAGTTAGCAGTGCCCATCCCATTATAAACACAGTGAGCCATCGCTTACGGAAAAGGAACCAGATAAAGAATGCCAGCCCGAAAGTATTGGCAGCATGACAAGAGGGAAAACCATAACGCCCACCCCGATAACCATTTACGATGTGTACCATATCGGATATCGGATTTTCCAGATTAGCCGGGCGAAGACGCTCCACATAAGGGCGTATCAATGTTGCACCTGTCTGGTCGGCAATGGTAATGACGAGTGCTAACCCAATCATACAGAACAAAGTCACTTTCCAGTGGAAATTGCGCAGCATGACATACCAGATAGCAGCATACATAGGAACCCAAATCCATTTACCACTATATGCACTCATAAAATAATCAAAGAACGGACTGTGCATCCGGTTGATGGAAAGGAATATATCAGTATCAATATCGACTACCTGATTCAAAATGTCTAATAGCATCATCTTGTTTTATCTTTTAGCAATGTCATCATACAATTTCTGTAAATAAGCCTTGCCCGGCAGCAAGTTCTCTCCTTTCGCAGTGCCTTCATCTACTGCTACAGCATCTGCTTCACAGTTAAATATCAGCAGGTTTTCCGGTGTTACCATACCGAAAAGGTCCGGAACTGCAAAAAAAGCAAAGTGAGGAGAAGCAGGATTCAGCATGTCTTTGCTGAATACAAACTTCTGATGAGGCAAGGATAATTGTGCCAACAGAGTAGCAGCAATATCATGTTGTGAACCGTACACATCAATACGTCTTGGTTCGCTAATTGCACCGCCAACCAATAACAGAGGTATCTGATAGCGGTCTACCGACTGATTATTCAATTGTTCGGGATATGCCCCCAGATGGTCGGGCACAAATACTATTACCGTATTCTTCCACTGCGGCAATTCACGGAAACGCTTCACAAAGTCACCTACACAACTATCAGTATAGGCAAAAGCATTCAAACGATCATTCGCCAGACGACGATAGGGAACCTCAAAAGGTTCGTGGCTGCTGGAGGTCTGCAATACCCGGTAGAACGGACGGGCATTATCTGCCGTAGCCGTATCCGCCGCTTCAGCCTTTATATCTTCCAACAGACGATTGAAAACAAGATGATCGTGTGCCCCCCATTTACTCAAACGCTCTGATACGGAGAAGTCCTGATCTGAAACAATACCTTCAAAACCGGAAGACATCAGGTAAGAACGCATATTCGTAAAGTCGGCATCACCCCCATAATAATATTTGGTACGGTATCCGGCATCACGCAGGCTACCTGCAATAGCAGGAAGATTCTGGGTCTTGCGGGGGTACTTCATAATACTGGTGGTAGGCTGTGCAGGATAACCGCTCAGAATGGATACCAATCCACGGTCTGTACGGAAGCTATTGGCAAAAAAGTTCGTAAAGAGAACTCCTTCGCTTGCCAGGCTATCCATCTGTACGGCAATATCCGGCTCGCCACCCAGAGTAGTCATCAACTTGGACGAGAAACTCTCCAGTATGACGAAAATAACATTCGGACGTTCTGTTTTGAATAAAGCTGTACGCAAAGTATCAGGAACTACCGCAGTACTATCCAGTACCTGCGGATCTACCAGCTTCTTCATCAGTTCATCTGCCTGTGCCGCTTCCATAAAACGGTATTGTTTACTGAAATCTTTTTGCTTGGAAAGAGATTCCATCAAGCTGAACGCCGGATTGATAGCCGCATGATTCAGTCGCTGGTTAGAACTGAAATAGGCTTTACCGGTATTCATTGTAGAAACGGTGAATCCACCGCGGATAGGAATAAAAAGCAGGGCAGTCAGTAACAACATGACACCCGATACGGACAGGCGGCGATAAGGTAACTTCAGTCCCTTCCAAATACCTCTCTGTACCCAAAGGAAAATGACGTAAAGTAAGGATGCATATACGATCATGGCTACTATTCCACCTATCATCTGCCATATATTCATACTTGCAAATGCATCTTTAGGAGAAGAGAAGAAATAGAAGAGCGGCGTGGCATCCAGACGGAAACCCCAATACTCATATAAACCTAAATCAACAATGAAAATGACAGCGAGTAAAATAGCAATGAAGAAATAATAACCATTCCAGATACTGCGGAGCGTCTTGGAAAGTGTCCAGGCGGACGCAATAAAAAGTAATCCGGGGATAGCCGTTAGATATCCGGCCAGTGAGAGGTCAAGGGGTAAACCATTCCAGATAACCAGGAAGGGATCTGTCCAGGAAGTACCTGCATACAAAGAACTGTAGTAAAGTATAAATAACGGTTTCTGCAATATAAAGATACAGACGAAAAGGATGTACGTCTTTATCAATCCTATAAGCCTTTCTTTCATCAGCTTTTTCTTGTTTTATATTTATATTGAGCGCAAAAATAGTTGTTTTATTCTATTTTTCGCGAATAATGTTCAAGAAAACCGTGAAAGAAAGGCTTATAAGAGTATTTTTATTATCCGTTTACACGTTTATAGTCTTCCAGGAACTTTTTCAGTCCGGAATCCGTCAATGGATGATTAAGCAGGCCTTTAATGGCAGACAATGGACAAGTTGCTACATCGGCACCTACTTCAATGCATTGCATAATGTGTGCTGTATGACGAATAGAAGCCGCAAGAACTTGTGTGGTATAGCCGTAATACCGATACATCTCCACAATCTTACCTACCAGTGCAATACCATCCTCACAGATATCGTCCAGACGTCCCACAAACGGAGATACATAAGTAGCTCCCGCTTTGGCAGCCAGTAAAGCTTGTCCTACAGAAAATACCAATGTACAATTGGTACGGATACCTTTGGAAGTGAAATATTTGATAGCCTTGATACCATCTGCAATACAGGGAACTTTTACTACGATATGCGGGTTGAGTGCAGCAAGCTCTTCGCCTTCCTTAATCATACCTTCATACTCCGTAGCAATAACCTCGGCACTGACATCACCTTGTACGATGTTGCAGATTTCCACATAATGTTTCCGCTGATTATCTACTCCTTTGATGCCCTCTTTCGCCATAAGCGAAGGGTTGGTGGTTACTCCATCGAGAACGCCCATATCATAGGCTTCCTTGATCTGGTCTAAATTTGCAGTGTCAATAAAGAATTTCATGGCATAAACTGTTTATTGTGATTAAAATATAAAGCGACATAAAATGAAATATCAAAATATGAAGCATATATAATTAAAAACAGATAGTTTAGTTAAATGTTTTCAGTTTATACCGTTTTATCCCAATAAAGAGGAAAACAGGGTAATAAGCCAATAAACCCCGGCTGCCAGAAGGCCACTCACCGGAATAGTCAACACCCAGGCAGTCATCAGGCTTTTCGTTACCCCCCAACGTACAGCAGAAAGCCGTTTAGTAGCGCCTACCCCAATAATAGCTCCGGTAATTGTATGTGTAGTGCTAACCGGAATCTTTAAAAACTCCGTAAGATACAAGGTAAAGGCACCAGCCGTTTCCGCAACAACACCTTCCAGAGGTGTCACCTTGGTTATCCGGGTACCCATTGTCTTCACAATCTTCCATCCACCGGACATCGTGCCAAGCGAAATAGCAGTAAAGCAGGAAAAAGCGACCCAATCCGGCAAATCCTCAATACTGTTTATGCCCATACCCAGCCCTTCTGAATGAGCAGCTATCATAGCTGCTGCTATAATACCCATTACCTTCTGTGAATCATTCAGGCCGTGCCCTATACTGAACATTGCCGAAGACACCAGCTGTAATTTCTTAAACCAGACCTCAGCCGTATGGGGATGTGCACGTCGGCAAGCATATAAAACCAATAAGGTAAATCCGAAAGCAACAATCATTCCTATCAAAGGAGCCAGAAAAATAAAAGCTGCGATTTTCAGAATGATATTGAGTTGAATGGCATCGAAACCGTGGGCCATAATGGCAGCTCCTGCGAATCCGCCGATAAGGGTATGCGAAGAAGATGAAGGAATGCCTCTCCACCAGGTAAACAGATTCCATGCAATGGCAGCAATCACTCCCGATAAAATAATCGGTAGTGTGATATACTGTTCCAGCACAGTCTTAGACACTGTGTTGGCTATACCGAAACCTCCAATCAGATACTTGGCAATAAAGAATGCAACAAAATTAAAAAAAGCTGCCCATATTACTGCCTGAAAAGGAGTAAGAACTTTGGTTGATACAATAGTAGCTATTGAATTTGCTGCATCGTGGAAGCCATTGATATAATCGAATATCAGAGCCAGTACAATAATTATCACTAATAATTCCATGTTCTCAGCTTCTTCTATGCGTATTTTATAATCAAATTCTTTAATATCTTACCCACCTGCTCTGCCACATCGGTCGTTTTTTCCAGTTCATGCATGATCTCTTTAATCTTTATGAGTTCAATGCAATCTTTTTCTTCTTCAAAAAGTTTCGTGATAAAGAGCTCATATACATCGTCCGCCTGATTTTCTATATCATGTAGCTTATTGCAGTATCCACGTAATGCCGCCGGTTTTTTGCGAAAAGTTTCCAATTCATCCATTGCTTTACCAATGCAAACAGCCTCTTGCTGAATCAAAAGACTAAGTTCCTTTCCACTATCAGAGATCGGACGGGGATTATAAATATGAATACGTTTGGCACAGCTATTTATTCCATCTATAACATCATCCATAGTTGATGCCAAGGCATGAATATCTTCACGATCAAAAGGAGTAATAAAAGTGGTTCCAAGTTCGTCAAGGATTAAGTGGGTTAATTTGTCTCCTTCACGTTCCAGGTCTTTTATTCTTTTATAATAATCAGCTCTCTCTTCCGGCGTATCATGTTGCAGACTTTCAACTAAAAGAGCCGATGATGCAGCCAGAATCTCAGACAATTGTTTCAACAAAGGAAAGAATTTAGGTTCTTTGGGAGTAAACCTACTAAAAAAGGAATTTTTCATAAGAATAAATGTATCTAATTATTTCTGTTTCTTTGATTTCATTTTTGCTCGTACCACTTCTATTATGGCAGGTAATATAGAAATTACTATAATTGCTACAATCAGCAATTTAAGATTTTCTTGCACCACCGGAAGGTCTCCGAAGAAATACCCGGCATAACAGAAAAGCGCTACCCAGGCAGCTCCCCCTATCAAATTGTACACCATGAAATAGTAATAATGCATCTTCCCCATTCCAGCTACAAATGGAGCAAAAGTGCGCACAATGGGAACAAACCTTGCTATAATTATAGTCTTACCACCATATTTTTTATAAAATTCATGTGTCTTATCCAAATGACTTTGCTTGAATATTCTGGAATTGGGATTATTAAACAGCTTACGCCCAAAGAGATGCCCTATCATATAGTTACAGGAATCTCCCAACACAGCAGCGAAAAACAAGATAAGAACAAGGATATTTACTTCAAGCGGTGTTCCAGGTAACGAAGCTATAGCTCCCGCCACAAAAAGTAATGAATCTCCCGGAAGAAAAGGCGTAACCACCAACCCTGTTTCACAAAAAATGATTATGAACAATATTACATAGGTCCAGGTATGATATTCCTGCACAATAGCTATCATATATTGATCAATGTGGAGAATAAAATCTAATATAAATTCCATTACATATTGATTATTAACAATAAAGTATATACATATTCCACAACATAAAAATAGCTCTCCCGCTACTCCTTATGACAGAAATATATATGAATTGATATAATTAATGAAAATATAAAGCACAGAATGCCTTATAAGAGAAAGAAGATTTAAATAATAATACGCCTTAAAGCATAGATATAATATCTACTGGAATATTGAGTAAGAGAAAGATGATATGGAAAAGAAAACTTCTTTTCTTCAGGAAGTAAAACTTTTATAGATTTAACAATCTTGGCTACAACAGAAAATGCATTGAATCTCAGGACTTGTGAAGAAGGAATATTACTACGTGAAACAGATGTTGTTATACTGCCAATAGCCTTACTTGCATATTCCCCTCCATAAACAATCTTTTTACATCGCTCTGCATTCGCATTGGATAAGTTGCATTCCGGTCTACTCTGTTGCAATTCTGTTACACGAAGTTCTTTGTACTCCTTCATATCATTGGATACAGACTCGAATCCCGATACAAGGAATACACTTAACAATATGCAAAATAAAAATATATACTTCGCCATAACGGCTGCAAATATAAAAAGTATTTTTCAGAGATGAATCATTTTAGCCCTTTATCTTGCAAACTGATTTTATTCTTTTCCGGGCAATGCATACAAAAAGAGCGGATCGTCATACATATAACACAACTGATATAATATCTTCCCATCTGATATCACCCTGCCCCAATGATCAAGTTTATAACGCGCTACCGGATTACCACCCCAATCATATTGTTCCACAAAGATATATCCGTCACCTTTACCGTTTTCACGCGATACCTGAAGTGGAGTACGTCCGCTATAAGTCAGAAAGAAGTAATCGTCAGTAGCAGATATTCCCCAATAATAAGTCACATTATCCGGACCTAATGTAAGTACATCATTCTTGGCATCCACACCATCAACATCAAAAGTAATATCCCGTACAGTTTGGGCAGATGTATCCATTACCAGGATTTTACGAAAATATTTATAAGCATATACCATCCTATTACCGGAAGGAGAGACAATAAAATCACCGATATACGGACTCCAGGAACGATGTTTCTTACTAAAAGCAAGATTATATATTTGTTCCGCCTGCAAACTGTCTCCCTGATAAACAGTACGGATTATAGCCTTTCCTCTCGGCACATTATCAGCATAATAGAAAGTATCCCGTGAAACTGCACATACCTGCCGGTCTGAATAAGAAGAACCTTTGATCGATTTAAAGGTAAAAGGAAAAGGTTTCAATACCCCCGTCGTATCAGTTTCAAATAGTTGCATAGTACCCGTCTCATAAACATATGTACCGGGAGCAGACACACCAGAAGATACCAAATGAGGAAAGTTAAATTCATTAGGTCCATTTCCTCCTATTCCGAAAGAAGTGATATAACGAAAATCCGGTAAGCGGTACCAGTGGAAGAAACAGTTCAGACCTTCGTCTGCCGGTTTCACTACTTCAACCGTTCCATCCGGGCGACGGGTATAGGACATGGCCGGACGATTCTGCAAAAGGAAATATCCATCTTTAATCAGCATCTCCGGTTCTGACATTTTGAAAATGGGACCTTCCTCATCCAGTATCTGATGAGTAGCTGCCAATTCTATTAGTTCTCCGAAGTCCTCATCTTTTAATGTCACACTTCCAGCCACCAGAGGAGCATCTTGTATTATTTTTGGAGTTTCTACAACAATCGTATCGTTCGCCTCTTGTTGCTTCTGCTCCGCCCGCGACTTGCAGGCAGAGAGAAACAATAGAGACAGCAATATAATGTAAAGTAAGTGTTTCATTTATTATTTCAACTTAGCGTACAGAATATAATTATTATCATTCTCATGAATACTATCTGCCAGTTTCTGCATATGTTCCCGGTCGGCAGCAGGAATATCTTTAACACTTTCCAGGTATTTTTCCAATGTTTCTTTCAAAGCCACAGGTTCCATATTAGCTGTATAATATCCATTTGAACAACTGTACGAAAACCAGGGAATAGGCATATTCCCCAGATAGTCATTCTCTACTTTATAGAAAGCACCTTTCAAAGATTCTTTGTCCATGATAAAATCAGCTGGCACATCTGTTGTAAAATGATTTTCATCCAACTGTTTTTCTACAGATGTACTTCCCAGAAAATGACGTGGCAATTCCTTGTAATCATGAATAGGAATTTCTTTCTTAGCAAAATCCATAGTGAAACGAGGATTCAAACGTCCGTTGGCATAATGATAAAGACTGTCCGGACGACGTTCCCAAAATACAAAAAGAGAAACATCAAAGTCTGCACCATTTTTATTGCTATACACTTCATTGCTAAAGTCCGGTTTTATAGCTAAATGGCGTGAACGTATCGTATCTTGTATTTCTCCATTGAACTTCTGAGTCCATGCCACATACGGCAAATATTCAAAAGGCAGAAGGAATACAGACAACAAAGAATCTTTCGTATTTGCTTTAAAGACACCTTTCGGCACCAGACCGGGCAATGGAATACTCTGTACAGCCTGTCCTTTCAAATCATAAGCCAACAAAGATTTAGCATTCCACGGAAGTAAATAGATACGCCCGCCAGCCTCATCAATCTGGGCATCATAAATCAACTGATACTCACCGGGCCCCTGACCGAAAGCCCCCACATTAGCCAGAAATTTCCCTGCTTTATCGAAAAGTTTAAAAGGAGTCTGATCTTTACCCCATACCAATATATAATTATCAGAAACAATCACATTTCGTACAGGCACCAATGCTTCATCCCGATTATCCAACTTCACAATCTGCAATTCATCTGCAAAGTAACTCAATGGAAGTACCACAGTATCTTTCAATGCCGACAGATTACAAACCCAGATGGAATCTCCATTTATAACCTCCACCGAACCGGCTATCGGCTGTGTATCCAATGCTGAACTTTTCTGACTTTGACCTCCATTCGAACAGGAACTCAGCCCCCCAATAAACAACAGGCTTGCCAGCCATCCAGTACTTTTCCATTGCTTGTTTTTCATATTCTTATTTTTTATGTGAAACAATGAGACAAAGGTAGCTGTCTTAGGGAGGAGAAGCAAATTATCTTATAGACAAAACCGGCAGATCACTAAACGAATAAATCATTGATTTTAAGAATTATACATCTTTTACACCTAAAATAAGTATAGACAAAAGTTCAGAAACGGCGCAAAAAATCATCCAGAGTTTCATTGTTTTCAGTCAGCCCCAACTTATCGCGTTTCATGCGTTGCTTCTTACGACTAATCGAGGTACGACTAATACAATAGATATCTGATAAATCCTTGATGCTAACGTTAATTTTCACCAGGCAACAGAAATATATATCCTTCATACTTAATCCCGGGAACGCTTCTAATAACCTCACAGTAAATCGATCATAGCTTCCATCTACCGTTTGACGTATGTCTTCCCATTCTTCATCAGATAAAGCTATACGTCTATTTTGACTATCACTCTCTTCTTCGGAAGCCTCTTCTTCTTTCTCCAAAGAAGGGATTTTATGAAATGACTTCATTCGTCGGAAAAGTGATTCGCGAAGCATACCCTCTTTTTCACGTAGCATATTCAACTCCTCTGATTGCTGCAATAACTGCTCTGTCTGGCTCAGCCGCAGAGATTGCTCACGCCAAAGCTGCTTATACATCTGGCGTTTGCGACGCTGCCAGACAATATAACCTACCGCAAATGCTACTACAAAACAAAGCCCTAAACTCAAAAGCCAGATTTCACGCCTCTGCTTATCTATTTTCAGACGATTCAGCTCATTTTCGAGCTTAGCTTTTTCGTATTGTGTCCGATTCTCAAAACCTTCTTCTCTCCTCAACTCATTTACAAGATGCTCATTGGCAGCAAGTGCTGCATAGAAAGAACAGCTATCTTTTCCCTGCGAAGAATACAACATTTTCAACCGTCTGGATGCCTCTGCAGCAACCCATCGATTTAATGATATAGATGCTGTACGGTAATAAGTAACAGCCGAATCGTATTCATTGACACCTGCCCAAAGATTTCCTTTTGCCAAATGATAGTAAGGAACTACCTTCCTATCATTCATATTCTTCCGTATTAAATCCAATACTAACACTCCTTCCCGAAAACGTCCGGCAGCAGCATAAGCTTTGGCCACTTCCTGGCAAATAGAGCTATATTGCCATTCATCTGCCATACGACTGGCTTTCAAAAAATAGGGCACAGCCTCGTCTAACATCCCTCTTGACGAATAAATAAAGGCAATGAAACGATTCACCTGCGCTTTGTCCCCCTCACGTTTAAAAAAGTTTTCAGCCAATTGCATGTAAAACAAGACACTATCCATATTGGCGGAGCTATGAGAAGCTGCTCTTCCTTTATTAAACAGATTCAGACCAATTGCAAAAGAATCTGGCACTACCCGTGAAGGAGCAGTATCCAATGCTTTTCCCCCTCTCCCACAAGAAAGAAGGACAATTAGCATCAAAAGCAAGAGTAGCAGTTTCTTCATAGTATTGAACGATTACCGATTACGCTTCAGGAATATGCGATCTGTAATAGTAGCGGGCAACTCCCTTTCATAGTGGGTAACCATAATCATGGTTTTATCCTGCCGACGGCAAAAGGCTTCGATAATTTTCTTCACCCGGCGACGGTTATAAGTATCCAGACCATGCAAAGGCTCATCCAGTATCAGCAATTCTGGATCTTTTACGAAAGCTCGTGCCAGTAGTGCCAAGCGTTGCTCACCACTGGATAATTGCAAGAAAGGTTTGTCTTTTAAGGCAGCAATACCGAAAATATCCATCCACCATTCACAAACAGACATCTGTTCCACCTTCGGACGTTTATACAATCCAATGCTGTCATGCAGGCCGGAAGCAACAATCTCAATAGCCGGCAAATTCTTCAAATAAGCACGATGCATTTCAGGGCTGACATACCCGATGTGTTTCTTTATTTCCCAAATACTTTCACCCGTTCCCCGTTTTCTCCCGAACAGGCTGATATCACAAGCATATGATTGGGGATTATCAGCGCATACAAGACTCAATAAAGTCGATTTACCAGCCCCGTTTTCTCCACTCAATGCCCATTTTTGTCCACGCATCACCGTCCAGTCCAGTTCTTTCAAAATGGTGCGGTCGCCATAGCGGATACTGACTTTATTCAGCTTTACCACTTCGTCGGAAACATAATTGGTATTATCATATGGCAAGTCGATAATGCGTTGTTGCAAATCTTCGGGTACAGGTATATCTGCATTCCGGAATATGGTAAGGTATTGATCACGTGGCATCATCTGTCCTACTGTACGATTTGCTATTGGCAGTACTTTATCTATATATGCAGGAACATCATCCATCATAGAGAGTATCAGGATAAGTTGCACGGCAGACCGTTTAGCTAATCCTTCCAGCAAGGTATTCAGCAGCTCACGGGTTTGTGCATCCAATCCAATGAAAGGATTGTCCATGATAAGCACACGAGGAGCGGTAAGCAGTGCTTTCACTAACTGAAATTTGCGCAACTCACCGCTGGAAAGAAGAATCATCGGCTTATCCAGCATAGGTTCGATGCGAAATAATTCAAAAAGTTCTTGTTTTAAGGCCTCATCCCTAACTGCTCCCAACATATCCTTAACTAATGGTACATCATCATGGTCATGAGTATTCCAGCGTTGTTGATAATAATAATTAGCATCCGCCGAACCGTATGTATCACGGAAAGCAATGTATTTGACATTATCATAAACCGTTTGTGATGCGGAAGGAGAAAAGTCATAAGTCAGTGTCCCTTCTTTCAATGGATATTTCCCGATAAGCATATCTACCAAAAGGCTCTTTCCTGAACCGTTAGGCCCTACAATAGCAATGTGTTCGTCTGCAGGAAAAGATATGGAAACAGGTGCAGCCAATCGTACAAGCGGATTACGGGCCACCCCTCCCTTCAAAGATATAGTATATGATTGCATCATTGGAGACATATTTTGTTTTGTAATGCCACAAAGATACCAAGTTTTCCGGTTTTACTTACTCAAACAAACAGACTGTTTGTACAAATTGTCTATTTTTAAACAAGTAATATGAAAAACAATCCATAATAAAGGAAACATTTTCCAATGGAAATTTGTTTTTCTAATAAATCAACGATTAATAAACAGATCCAAAACATGGAAAAGACATTCATAAAAAAGTATTGGCCCACAATCATAGGAATAATAATCGGAGCAATAGCAGGCTATTTATATTGGCGATATGTAGGCTGTAGCACAGGTACTTGTCCGATAACCTCTTCTCCTTGGAACAGCACATTATGGGGAGCGGTTATGGGTGGCTTGTTAGGCAATATATTCCAGCCGAACAGCTTGAAGAAGAACGAACAAAACTAATAATATAAAATCATTATGGAACAAGAATTGGCAGCAAAACGTATCCCGAGGCAGGTTTATGACTTCTCCGGCATGTTCTCTTTAGCCCTCCGCCTGGTGGTAGGCTGGACTTATTTTTCAGCTTTTTGGAGACGGTTAATCCTGGAAAATAAATTAATAGAAGATGCTCCCGGATATATTGGTGAGAAATTCAACCACTTCCTACCGAATGCATTAGGTATAAAACCAATCATTGAATATCTGGTAAGTACCCCGGATGTACTTTGGTGGGCCATGGTTCTCTTTACGATTATAGAGGCTATCGTCGGCTTATTATTCATGCTGGGCTATTTCACAAGATTGGCAAGTATAGGCGTTATCGGCCTGGCTGGCGGAATCCTCTTAGGTTCCGGCTGGATTGGTTCTACTTGCCTTGACGAATGGCAGATCGGCGTATTGGGTGTTGCTGCAGGCTTTACAGTTTTCATGACAGGCGGCGGTTATTATTCCCTCGACAGGATATGGATGCCTAAAACTCCTTGGCTAAAGACACGCAAATGGTATCCTTGGATAGCATCCGGAGAATTATCTATAAAGGAAAGTATAATCAAGAAAATAGTAGTAACAGGCAGCATAGCTATTCTGGCACTTACCCTCTTCACTAATCAGGTATTTCATGGTGGAGTATGGGGCGAACTGCATAACAAATCCGTAAAACCTAAAATAGAAATTTCGGATACCGGATTCAATAATGGTCAACTAAAATTTACTCTGTCGAGGGTAGAAGGAATTGACGTCTATGGTTCTTTCTTAATCGGTATCACTTTAAAAGACCATGCAAATAACATCATACTGGAACTAAATGGTGACGAATTGGCTAATTTCCCGATGAGTGATATACATAACAAATATGTTGCTAAAGTAAAACCAGGGAAGTATAGCCTTATAATTCCATTAGGAGCCAAAGCAGAAATCAATATCGGAAAAAACATCAATGATATACCTGCCGGAACATATAAACTTGAATTAACTGATATTAGTGGAGCAACCTGGGAAGCCGATATTACTAAAAAATAATATTACCCAATATTATCAATACCCGGAATTCTTACGCATATACCCGGATAAAAAGAATTCGCCCCTGTTAGTATTATTACTTACAGAGGCGATATTCTTATAGATACTTATTCTTATTTATAAATAATAAGTGCAGATTGTGCCGGAACCAGCACTTCCGAACCATAAAGTGTACCCAGTCCATTTTCATTTATAAATCCATCCTTACATACCACTGTGTATTTGCCTTCAGGCACAACCAGCTTTGCCGGCTCTTTACGGGAATTCAGTGCCACGATAATATCTTCCCAAGCATCTCCATTAGCATTCTCCTTCAAGCGATATGCAACCAGATTATTACCCTCTACCGGAAGGAATTCCAAATGTTTGCGCACCAGTTCCGCATCTCCCATACGGAAAGCAGGATGATTTTTACGCAACTGTATCAAACCTTTATAATAAGCAAATACATCAGCATATTCAGCTTTGCGTTTCCAATCGATCGCATTGATAGAATCAGGACTCTGATAACTGTTATGTACCCCTTTCTTATCACGCATCACTTCTTCGCCCGCATAGATAAACGGTATGCCTTGTGAAGTAAATACCGCCGTCTGTGCCAGTTTATCCAACTTGACAAGTTCCTGCGGTGTAATGCCTGGAATACTCGCGTTCAGTCTGTCTACCAGACACATATCATCATGACAAGATACATAGCTGATCATCTGCGTCGGCTGTTCAGCCCATGAAGCCTTACTGTAATTCACTGAGTCATTATCCACCTGCGGATGCTTGATGGCTCCCACAATACCAAACTTAATACTCTCCTCTCCACCAGGAAGTCCGGCAAGGAAAGCGCCTTTGTGGTTGTCATTGAATGGACCACGCAGAGCATCGCGCATTTCATCGGAAAATGCAGCAATACCGGGCATCCGATACGTATTCATCTTCATAGCCAGAGAGTCCTCCGGCATCTGGGGAGCCTTAGCCGCCCAGCCTTCACCATAAATAATGATACTCGGATCAACCATCGTGGCAGCCTTACGGATTTCATTCATCGTTGTAATATCATGAATCCCCATCAAGTCAAAGCGGAATCCATCAAGATGATATTCGTTAAGCCAGTGCAACACAGACTCTACCATGTATTTCCGCATCATAGGACGGTTACTTGCCGTTTCATTACCGCAGGCAGAACCATCAGCGAAGCTACCGTCCGGCATCTGGCGATAGAAATACCCTGGTACCGTACGTTCAAAATTACTCTCAGCAGTATTAAATGTATGATTATACACTACATCCAGCACTACCCGGATGCCAGCTTTATGTAAGGCCTGCACCATTTGCTTGAATTCCTTAATACGAATAGAAGGATTATAAGGATCAGTAGAATACGATCCATCAGGTACATTATAATTCTGTGGGTCATATCCCCAATTATATTTATTTTCATCCAATTTCGTTTCATCCACCGAAGCATAGTCATAAGACGGCAGAATGTGAACATGTGTCACACCCAGTTCTTTCAAATGATCGATGCCGGTTGCCAATTTCTCAGGGCTAAGTGTACCTTCTTCCGTCAGTGCCAAGAATTTACCTTTATGCTGAATGCCCGATGAAGGATCAATAGAGAAGTCCCGGTGATGCATTTCATAGATAACAGCATCGGCCGGAGAAGCCAAAGCAGGTCGTTTATCTTGTGCCCAACCCTCAGGATCGGTAGCTTTCATATCAATGATAGCAGCACGTTTTCCATTTACCCCTACTGCTTTCGCATTGATACCCGGAGTGTCTCCCAACCATTTATCCTTGATCTTCACATTAAATGTATAGAATTTCCCGATCAAGTCATTTTCCACCTTTGCCGTCCAGGTTCCTTCCTTATCAGATACCATAGAAACAGTCTCATAAGCATGACCGCCATCACCTGCATCAAACAGCATGAGGCGTACTTCATCAGCAGTCGGCGCCCACAATGTAAAATTCGTAACTTCGGGAGTATACTCCATTTCCGTCAAGCTGCCCGAACGAACGGGATACAACTCATAAGACGCGTACTCATTCTTTGTCGGGGCACAGCTGACAACTGTCGCCGTAGCTACTCCAATCAAGGCAAGTTCATTCAGTTTCATGGTGGTTATTTTAAGTTTTAAGTATTAAATATCATATCTTATTTCTTCACTTTATCCGGATTCTTGGCTATAAAGTCTTTCCATCCGTGATATCCTTTCTCTACTGTGGGACGCCCCATTTGCAGAAAATGGCAATAAGCAGCGGCTAACCCGTCCGTAGCATCCATAAATGTAGGCATATCTTCCTTTGCAAAATGAAGCATACGTTGCAGCATATCTGCTACTTGCTCTTTGGAGGCCTGACCATTTCCTGTGATAGCCATTTTTATTTTAAGAGGGGCATATTCCGTAATAGGGATATCACGACTGAGGGCAGCAGCCATAGCAACTCCCTGAGCACGCCCCAACTTCAACATAGATTGTACATTCTTACCGAAAAAGGGAGCTTCGATAGCAAGTTCATCAGGCAGATAACTCTCGATGATACTCAACACCCTTTCGTGTATATGGCGAAGTTTAAGATAATGGTCACCGAGTTTACGCAGGTCAATGATCCCCATAGCAATCATCTCAGGCTTTGTCCCCACCACACGCAGCACTCCATATCCCATAATGGTAGTACCAGGGTCGATACCTAAAATTATCTTTTCTTTGACCGGTTGTATCACTCTATTACCTCCATCAATGTAGGAAAGCCAACCACCTTATCCTGGAATATTTTAACCAGTTCTTCGTTCAACTTCACCCCTTGCTCCATGTGCCAGCGGTGCAGAATGCCAGAGTTTTCCACTTCAAACTGAAGGGAATAGCATGTGCTCCCCTCTTCACGATGGCTTAGTACACGGACAATACGCGGCGTATGCAATGCACCGGTTTTCTCTACTTCGGGTAAATAGAATTCTTTTATCCAGATCAGGAAGTTATCTTCCTGTCCTTCTTCCACTTGATAGGTTGTATTATAGATCAGCATATTTTTTCTTTCACTTTGTTTCGCAAACATAGCAATTATTTCAGAATAATGCATTATATTTGCGCCACCAAAAAGAGAGAAAGCTCGCAAACGTTAGCGAAAGATCAAAAAGGGGGGTTAGCTCATCTGGCTAGAGCGCGACACTGGCAGTGTCGAGGTGATCGGTTCGAGTCCGATACTCTCCACAAAAATATAAAAGGGATATATCAGAAAATATGATATATCCCTTTTATCATTTTATTCTATTTCCTCACCTATCTTTTATGAATCCGCAACACCGTAAATGAGTAAGCCGGCATTTCATACTGAAAATTTTCATCTATTTGCATAGTCCCTGATACCGGACATACCTCCCTATCCTGCGGTTTGCCAACCAATACAGTCTTAGTGACCGTAGTATTCCAATCATTTTGTAAAGGCAACTTCACTGATGTCTTTACGCTTACCGGAAGCATATTCACTAACTTCAAAATGAGATCACCATTAGTACCTTCACGTACCACAGACACGCCAATACGTTTTTTCACAGCACCCTGTACATTATCCAACGAAACACTTGAAGCTATATATTCATTCCCGGAATTCTGTCCATACATCTGCTGGACATAATAACTCACGGTAGGTTTTACTTCTGAATTATTAAAATAGATCAGATCAGGGCTCCACTGAATATGTTTTTCGTTTGCCAATAGAGGAGCATAAGAAGTCATTGAAACGATATCACCATTGCGTTCAATAGCTGTCAGATACAGAGCCTCAGACAATGCGGTTTCCATATTACAAACACGACCACGGGCGTGAGCCGCATATTCCCCAAGATATACTTTGGATTTAGTCCGGTCATAATGATCATAATAATCCTGATTATTAACCAGCCAACCGGGTGTGACATAATAATGCTCGTCTACCATAGGGACTCCCAATTCCGTAGCCAATGCCCATCCTTCATCATAATCCGTGCCCTCAAAGAAAGGGCCTACTGTTCCGACAACAATTATTTCCGGATATTTTTCCTTAATTGCATTAAAGATCATAGTGAAACGTTCCTTAAATACACCACTTATCACATCTTCGTTACCAATACCGATATACTTTAGGTTGAAAGGCTCCGGATGCCCGGCTTCCGCCCGTTTCTTTCCCCACACAGTTTTCTTCGCATCGCCATTGGCATATTCTATCAGATCTAGAATATCCTGGATATATGCCCCCATCTCTTCCAACGGAATTCCACACTGCTGTCCATAGCTGCTAATCTCATCAGTGGAATGGCAACTGGGAGTACGGGAATTCTGGCAAGGTACACCGGCTGCAAGTACCGGGAGCGGTTCCGCCCCTATATCTTCACAAAATAAGAAATATTCAAAATAACCCAAACCACGTGTTTGGTGATATCCCCAAGTATTCCGTTTGGGTTTACGTGATTCAAGTGAACCGATGGATCCCTTCCAGTCATATATATTATCAATGCCATCACCATGTGCCACACACCCACCGGGAAAACGTACAAAACGTGGATGAAGATCGGCAAGTGTCTGTGCTAAATCTATCCGTAAACCGTTTTTGCGTCCCTTAAAAGTATTTTGTGGAAATAGAGAAACTATATCCACCGCGTATTTACCTATTGATTGAGGACTAATGGCTAACCATGCATCTGCAACATCGGCTGATGCAGTAAGCACTGCATGCTTTTTCTTCCAATCGTTTCCAGATACAGTTATCATAGCCTGAGCTATTTCTTTACCCTCTTTTGTAACCAAAGCCACTTTAATTTTTCCTTTTTTCCCATCAAGCATCTTTCCAAACAGAGAGAAATCATACTTTTCTCCTTTTTTCACCATGATGCCGTCAAAACCGGAATTCAAAAGGGTCACTCCCTGTTCCTGTACTTCAAGTACCGCATAATGCGGATTATTAGGATGAACCGGACTGTCTGTCTCTATAGATAAAGGAACATTACTTCCCTTTAAGCTCCAGGAATGTGTGGCATTCCAACCCTCCTTGTCGCATTCATCGGGTGTATATTCAAAATCACGATTTTGCACCAACTCCGCATATAAACCTCCATCCGCCGCATAATTAATATCTTCAAAAAAGATGCCGATCAGATGTTCACTGATAGCTTTCGACTCATCTGCATTAATCTGGATGGTAGCAGTCACAGGATTCAAATCAGCAAAGCGAACAGTATCTTGTTCTGCACTTTCTTCACTTAACATCTGCTGATAACTCTTATATCCGGTATAACGAAGTAACTGTTCAACTAAAGAATAAGAAACTTTCTGTACCCAGCCACTGAGATTGCTTCCATCTATCACAAGTTGCTTCTGTATAGTCTTCTCTACATTCTGCAACTCATACCGAGTAAGTTCTTCTGTCTTAAAATGACTCTGATATCCCCATTTCAATAAATCAGGCGAATCAGCATATGCCATTGCTTTACCACTTGAAGTCAACGTCCAGATACAACGCCATGTTCCATCTGTTTTGTTTTGCATCAAATGAGGATTAAACATCTTCTTTTGCATTCCCCATGGACCAAAATCACACTTGATGAATTCAAAGCCACTGGCAATGCTTACCCATGAACCACTATCATGGCTCCAAGCCAACTTTAGTCCACTACTGCCATCGGCAGAAGCATAAGAAAAGAGATAAACAGAATCAGGAATATTCACCACCCTATCCGTTCCGGCCCTCACAGGAAGAGCCATTATCCCCAATAAGCATATATATAGAAATCTTATTAATTTATTCATAACATTCAATTTATATATCAGATATTATTTACGACCATAAGTGTTTAACAAAGCTTCTTTTTCTTTTTGAGTTATACTGATGATGGAACCGTGCCGTATCTTCTCAGGAAACTCTACTTTATCATTATAATAAGGATAACTCTCATTCGTTATTCTCGTCCAGTCCTTGAAGTCAGGCGATGTCCAAAGCCCGAAACCAGAGCTTCTCCCAAAATAATCCCACACAACGGCATAACCACTTCCATCATAAAACGAAAAAGCAAATGGTCCCTCCACATTTTCCGAAGTTAATTCATACGGATTCGTATAAGGCCCCTGTGCATGGGCAGATGTAGCAACCCATATACCGTTATTTCTATAAATCAGATGATAGGTATCTCCTACTTTTATAATATTCGCATCGAGTATGCCTGTTCCATCAAGGCTATACAGCACTTTAGGCTTCGAATAGTTGATAAAATCTTTTGTAGTGGCATAATAAATGGCTGCTGTATTCCAGTCATCATTCAACTCCGCTGTCCAATGAACAAAATAAATATCATTCTCTTCATCATAAGCAAACTCAGGAGCCCATGTTTTGGTAGCCCCCTCTGGAGCTACATCTACAAGACGCTCGTTCTCCCAATTAATAAGGTCTTTGGAATCCCATACCGTAAAGGGATGGTTTTTCCAAGACACAGTAGCCACTAAATGATAAATTCCACTTCTATCTCGTATAATCATCGGGTCACGGAGTAGTTGATCATCATACGAAGCTGCTAATACAGGCTTTTTATCATTCAATACCCGAAAGATAAATCCATTTTCAGCTAATGCATAATACATGTGTTTATCATCATCTCCTTTCATATAAGCAGCCAAATAAGCGACTTGAGGATTATCAACGTTATCCTGTCGCTGCTTACACGAAGAGAAAGCAACGAGGAAAAATACCATTACCCAAACAAAAACTTTTCTATTCATAAGATTATTATTACCAGACAATTATTTATTGAATCCCGGTTGACCTTTTATGATAATACCTATCAAAAAACATTCATTATAAAAAAATACGGTCAACCGGGATATTATTAAAATAGCATAGTTTAGTTAGTATAGCCCGGATTCTGTTCAAGAATACCGCCAGCCTCTGTTATAGCAGTTTGTGGAATAGGGAATAACACACGGTAATCCTGTGCATTCGTGCCACGTTCACGTGCCCGGCTGATATAAACTCCGTGACGTATCAGGTCTTGCCGACGCTGACCTTCGCAATAAAGCTCGTGACCACGTTCTTCCAACAGGAAGTTGCGGAAAGCATCTTTATTGGCAAGCGCTGAAGCCGGAATTTCAATCCCTGCACGATCAGTTGTTTGCTTTACGGCATTGACGGCGTTCTGGGTAGGTCCATTCAGCTCATTTTCCGCTTCAGCATACGACAATAATACTTCTGCAAAACGAATCACCGGATGTGCTTTCTGAATACCATAATTATCAAACTGCGTATCTGTAAATTTAATAGGAATAGCCCCTCTCATTGTACTACGATTCTTATGAGAACCGTCAATAGCATCAAATTCGCATAGTATAGTATTCTTACGTATATCCTTATCCTCAAAAGTATCATAAAACTCCCAACGCATACAGTATGCCTGCCAGCCCGGCTTGAAAGAATCTTCCCCCCCTCGTATGTAAGATTTTCCCAAATGATTATAACCCCGCTTAAAGTCACTGGGCAATATCTCCGTCACATAAAAATTATCAGAAGCTAAATTGGCAGGAATAGACCAGATATGCTCAGAAGTCCGGTCAACGTTGAATACATCTTCATAATTGGACATTAACGAAAAGCCCATACTCATAAGTTTTTCCGCATCCGCTTTTGCTTTAGCCCATTGTTTCTGGTGCATATAAAGTTTCATACGAATACCGTAAGCAATAGATTTAGACATTCTGCCCCAGTTATCTGCATCAGCATTATACTTTTCAGGAAATGAAGTCGTTTCAAGTGCTTCGTTCAGATCTTTTTCTATATAACCTACATAAGTATCCAATGAAGGACGAGGTTCAATCGTATTATCCATTAACTTTTCCGGATCAAGTTTAACATTTACCGGACCAAACCAATCTAACAATGTATACATATAAAATGCTCTCAAAGTTTTAGTCTCTGCAATAAAACGATTACGTATATCTTCCGTCGCACCACTGCTTTTACTGATCTGATCGATTATATCTGTTGCCCGCGCCACAAAACGGATAATATTATATGTGTTGGTCAGAGCACCGCCAGTAGACGGACCTACATTAAATTCATCATATACATTGCTACTATATGCACAAACCATATCTGTAGTAATCATCCCCGAAGGATAATATGCAGCCAGGTCAGCATTGAACAATGCATTATACCAGCCTCCGGTACCGCCGTCACCATACCCCCAGTTAGTGGTGCAAGGAAGATAAATACCTGTGACTGCCGCATCCATATCTCCTTCAGTTTTAAAGAAATTCGATGGAGACATATCCGTAAAGTTTTTGGTTTCAAGCAAATCGTCACATGAAGTGAATAGTGAACATCCCAGAAAAGCACTTAGGATTGTTGTAAGAAATATCTTTTTCATAATGTTGTTTTTTCGTTTTGAAGATTAGAAATTCAAATTAAAGCCAAAGGACAGGGACAAAGCCTGCGGATATGGATTATCCGTACCAAGTTCAGGATCGAAACCTTTATATCCCGTAAAGGTGGCAACGTTCTGGGCATCTATAAAGAAACGGGCACCCTGAATAAACTTACTGGCAGTAAAAACAGATTTAGGTAACGAATATCCCAACGTAACATTTTTCAGCTTCACATAACTACCGTTCATCAGATAGAAGTCATTAGTGCCGGTAGGATTAGAGCTATCATACGGATTCGTTGCAATTCCCGGCATCCAACCTGTCCCATTTTGGCTATTCCACACTTCATTCAAAACAGCTATGTATGTATTTCCAGGAGCACTGCCACTATTTCCAAGAGCGGAAGCGTCGGGAAGCTGTCCACGTGATTTCTTGTTTCCGAATGATCCATAGAAATAGAAGTTAAGGTCAAATCCTTTGTAACTGAGTGTATTGCCCAGACCGGCAAACCAACGGGGTCTCTTATTACCCAATTTCACTACATCTTTAGAGTCCAGTACATTATCTCCATTCACATCCACATATTTAATATTGCCTACATTCGCATTTGGCATATAACTTGGAATATCCTCTTTAGAAGTAATGATTCCATCTGTTTTCCATCCGTAAATAGCATCCAATTCATCCTTTTCACCAATATAATCGGCCAATGCAACCTCAGGGTTACGTTTTACCCAACTTGCCTTAAAATAGGACAGGTTAAAGATTGTTTCCCATTGCAGATACTTGGAAGTAAGATTATTACTATGTAATGAGAATTCAAAACCCTGACTTTTCGTTTCACCAATATTGGCAGCCACACGTCCAACAGCATTATTCGATGGTAACTGTTGATAATCCAATAAATCTTTCACCCCGCGATGGAAAAATTCAATAGAACCATTGATACGCTGATTGAATAATCCGTAATCAATACCAATATTCAAAGTATAATTCGTCTCCCACTTCAAATCGGGATTTGCAATTTGTGTCAAAGCCAAACCTGTACGAACGGTATTGCCTATCAAATAATTATAACCGGACTGGTAAAGAGAGATAGAATTCACCCCTAATACATTTTCATTACCCACAGCCCCATATCCTACGCGTAGTTTCAAATCACTGAACACAGTTTTATCCTTCATGAAGGCCTCTTCATTGATACGCCATGCCAATGACACACTTGGGAAAATTCCCCACTTATTATTTTCTGCAAAATAGCTTGAACCATCCCGACGTGCAGTAAAAGTAACAATATAACGATCCATCAGCGAATAATTCAAACGAACGAATTGCGACAGCTTGATGCGCTCATTCTTCCATGAGCGAAGGCTTTCCCTCTCTTTATCCGAAGCTATCCCCACGTTATTGTAACCAAAAGCATCTGTAAAGAAATCAAAGGCGGCAAGACCAAAACCATCATCCGCAGTCTTGTAATAACCGGCGCCTAAAACTGCCGATATACGATGGATATCCGAGAATGTCTTATTATAATTCAGGAAAGCCTCAGCACTTAAGTTCATCACTTTTGCATTTCCCAGATATGCAAAACCTTTATCCAGTGCTGTTTGATTAGACTTAACCGGAATATAGAATTTACGGACACTGGACTGACTATCATAACCACCAACACCACGCAAAGACATTCCATCAAATAACTTCAATTCAAAAGTAGGTGCTATAAAAATACGCTCCGTCGTAGTTTTATCTTCCACTTCATTAAAAGAAGCCGGATTGTTGATGATCTTATTGTAAGAGCGGGTATAGTTTCCATTTTCATCTTTAACAGGAATATCCGGTGCATAACGGAATGCATTGACCAACATATTATCTCCCTTACCAGCATCTCCTACAGAAGTACTATGAGCGGTAATATTAGAATAACTCATCTTAATGCCGGCTTTGAATATCTTACTGAATTCCTGATCCAGATTCATGCGGATGCTATGACGAGCCATATCCGATTGCTTCAACATACCTACATTATCATAAAAATTGTAAGAGAAATAGTATTTCGTTTTCTCGGTGCCACCATTTACCGACACGTTTTGATCGACAATATATCCCGTACGGCTTACTTCATCCAGCCAGTCTGTCTCAGCCGTATAACCGTCTACATTCTCAAAGATCGGAGTGTATCCATTCCAATCAACAGCGTTATCGCCATATACCCCCATCTTATTATTGTACAGGTAATATTCTTTTGTCCAAAAGTTAGTTTGTTCACGAAAATCATGTGCTCCAAGCACTTTCGGATAATCTTTCTTTAACTGCGCCGTTACCACACTACGATATTCCACTTTTGGTTTACCACTTTTACCACTTTTGGTTGTAATCAGGACAACACCATTCGCCGCAGAAGCACCATAAATGGCAGCAGCTGATGCATCTTTCAGTACTTCAATGCTTTCAATATCACTCGGATTGATACTATTCAACGGATCACGATCCACCCCCGTTTTATAGTCAATACCGGATATACCAGGATCAGCTGTCGAGTTGTTTTGCAGAGGCACCCCATCTATTACATACAACGGTGCATTACTTCCATTCGGAGATACCGAACCACGGATATTGATAGCAATTCCGGCACCCGGCTGAGCCGAAGTCTGGATAGCACTCATACCGGTGACTTTACCTTGCAACATCTGGCTTACGCTGGATGAACTGACAGTGTTCAGTTCTTCGGCTTTCACAGAAGCAATGGCTCCGGTAATATCTTTCTTCCTCGATGTACCATAACCAATTACTACTACTTCATCTAACGTCTCACTGTCCTCACGGAGTATCACTTTAAGTGGCCTGCCAGCCTGTGCAGTGACTTCCTGCTTTTGATATCCTATATAAGAGAAAACCAATACATCCCCCGCTTTTACACTGAGTGTAAACTGACCTTCAATATCAGTAATAGCTCCTGTCGATGTACCTTTAACAGATACATTTACACCGATTAACGGTTCTTCATTGGCATCCACTACCGTACCTTTTACAGTAATCAATTGTTGAGTGACAGATAATACCTCGTTAGAAGTTGCATACATGCCGATGAATCCTGTCTGTAGGATTCCGGCCATACATAAGGCAAAAATTCTGTGTTTTTTCATTTCATGATAGATTTTTAATTAATAAAACTTGATGCTGCAAATGTAAGGGCCCACCTAAAACATCCTAAAACGATATCAGACAAAACACCACTAATTATCGGACACGATGAGAAGATAATGAAACTTTAAGGACACAAAATGGACAATAGGGATGCATCATGCTGACAATCAATACATAACAAAAAGAAGCCGGGCCACATTTTATTGTAGTCCGGCAAAGCATAATTAAAAAAACAGGTGTTATTATCTGACTATTTCTTCCATATATGCTTTCGGTGTCTTACCGTATCTCTCCGAAAAACACTTCGCAAAATAAGATGCAGATGAAAAACCTACCATGTACATGACTTCATTTACTGTAAACTTCTTCTGGCTAAGCAGCATTGCAGCTTTCTTCAACCGGATGGATTTTATATAATCAACCGCAGTATTCCCCGTCAGTAATTTCAATTTCCGATAAATCTGCTTTTCATTCAATCCTGAAAGTTCAGCCAACTTCTGAACATTCAATGCCGGATCTTCCATATGTTCCTCTATAAGTTTTGTAACACTTGCCAAGAATTTCTCATCCGGAGTCTCTGTCATTTTCATTTCTTCCTGCGATGAATCTTCCTTTTGCGATTGATAAGCTTTCCTCACCAGCAGATCTTTATTGGCGACTATCTGGTTGATTCTTGCTATCAAGTGTTCTATCTCAAACGGTTTTGCCAGAAAAGCATCTACCCCCAGTTTATAAGCGTCCAGTTCAGTCTGCTTATTGTCTTTTGCAGTAAGCAGTATAATAGGAATAGTAGCAGTTGTCAAATTACGCTTCAGCAATCGACTCATTTCGATGCCATCCATAACAGGCATCATAATATCCGCCACAATAATATCGGGCAATAGTTGCATTGCAGTTTCCAGACCGGAATTTCCATTGTGAACAACTGTACACTGCATGCCTTTCAGATTATCCGCTATAAACCGGGCGATTTCTATATTATCTTCCACAATCAATACCCGCAAGCCTCGTTCGTCTGTCAGATTGGTAGCAAAAGAAAGCCTCTTCACATCTTCCGTTCCGAGAGCAGGCAATAACAGAGTAAAAGTAGTCCCCTTACCGATTTCCGATTCTACTTGAACCTCACCATAATGTTGTGTCACATATTTCTTTACCATTGAAAGTCCGATACCCGAACCATCTTTATTAACTTCCCGGCTTTGCCTGGATTGATAAAAACGATCAAAAATATAAGGCAAATCTTCTTGAGAAATTCCCAAACCTGTATCAGAAACACTTAACTTCAACAACATTTTTTGAGAATCCGATTGCTGTATTTCCATTGTTATGCATATTCTCCCTCCTGCCTCTGTGAATTTATAAGCATTCGACAACAGATTATTCAGAATAGATTCCAGCTTCAAAGGATCAGCCTCTATATAAATGGATGCAGCATGAGATTCAAATTCAAGGGAAATTCCTTTAGTATCACATGCTTCCCGATAAGTGGACGCAACACTCTGCACAAACTCAACAGCTTCCAAATAGGATAATATCGAAGGAGAAGAATCTGAAAAATCCTCTTTAAAATTAACAATCTGAACCACCATAGAATTCAGTTTCATCGTGTTTTCCTGTATAGTTTGCAGCAATGCTTTCGACTGGCTATTCCTGGTAGTGCTCAGAAGTTTATTAATAGGACCCAATATCAGACTAAGAGGCGTTTTCAGTTCATGCGACATATTAGTAAGGAATTCCATTTTCATTTGCGATAATGCCAATGTCTTCTGTTTGTCCATTTCTGTAATATGAAGCTTTGTTTTCACCCTATAGTAGTTAATACCTGCAATGAATAATACTATGATTACAGCAACAACAAGCAGACGAAACCAAACTGTATAATACCAAGGTGCCTGCACTATGATATCCAACGTCCTGATGCTCTCGATATGATGAGATTGGGCAACTTGTTTGCCTATCTCCAAATGATAAGTGCCATATCCCAAATACGAATATTCAACCAACGAATGATATGGATTCAATGCCTTCCATGATTCATCGAGTTCCTTTATCCTATAAAAATATCCGGACTGACGTTCATTCTCCCGTAGTAATTTCCCGATAGAGAAGCGAAAAGCCACACTATTCTCTTCCGGATACAAATTCAATTGCTTGCAATAGGAGATGTCTTTATCCAGCAAGAAACGCCCATTCACTTCCCGTCGGGGAGAAATGGCTTCTCCATTGACGTATATTTCTGAAATGATAGCAGCCGGCTCAATACTACGTTCATTCTTCAGACACTCATCCGGATAAAGCACCAGACAATGATCTATTCCTCCCAACCATATCAAGTGATTCTGCCGGTCATAATAGCAATTTTTATACTGTGCAGCCGCTAAATCCACAATGTGTTCAACCACATGTGTTTGTTTATGGATGACCCCTACACTACGACTTGTCAGAAACCAGATATAATCTCCACATGAAGTCATATTGTTAATTTCTCCATACTCTTCCGTATAACTGCTCACATCTATTTCTTCCAACAGATTATCCTGTGGATTCACTTTAAAAAGAGCATCCCTATGCGCACCCCATATTTCACCATTTTCATCACAAAAAATAGCTTTAATGCCCTTACAAGGAATGGAAGTCAATTGCTCCGGAAAATGAAAAGCTTTATTTTCCCGGTTATCTATTTTATACAACCGCCTTTCTGCATTTACCCAGATATTTCCATTTACATCACAAAACATACCCAGGCATCCATCGTATTCCAACTTGAATGTTTCGTTCATCACACAATAGTTACAGGCAGCAGGAATCAATTTATTGGAATGCGTAAACAAATCTTCTCTTTTCACACCAAATATACCTCCAGAACAGGTTGCCAACCAGATATTTCCTCCCAAGTCTTCACTGATACCATAGGTCCAGATAGCATTTTTCCCGCTATTCTTAATCTTCTACATTACAGAATACGAATTTCTTTTCTCTATCATCAAACCAGGCAAAACCTCCATCTGTACCAATCCAGATAATTCCACTCCTATCTTCATAGATTGTTCTTATGGTATTATTGGGAATTCGATGTTCGCCCTGCTTCTTGAAAAAGATGGATTGTCCGGAAGATACATTATAATATCCCAATCCATTCGTCCCTCCAAACCAATAATTCCCATGACTATCATGCAGAATACGATTGATCCAGTTTCCCTCAGTCGTATTGATAAGATCACTCCAGCCAACCCTTAGAAAACATGTTTCTTTGGGTATAAACGAAATGCCACCGTCCACTCCCAGCCATTTATTACCTTCCGTATCTTCAAAAAGACTCCAGACACAATCATTCAACAGACTACCATCACTCTGTGTATTGTGGAAATAGTGCATCCATTTTTGCGTCCCGATATTAAAGGTGTACAAACCGCTATTCGTTCCCACCCATAATGAACCGTCCTTCTCTTTCATCAGTACTTTTACTGATATTCCCTCCAACTCCGGTATTCGTATGGATTGATGTGTCTGCAAATTACATTTCAATAATCCCCTGTCACTTCCCAGCCAAAGAATACCGTTATCATAAAGCATGCAGAGCAACATATCGTCTTTTACTGAAAAATTATTCAAAAGAATAGGTTCCCGTCTGGCATGTGAAAGTTCAAATGAAAAGAGTCCTCTTGTATCGGTCAATAAAATGAAAGTCCCATCAGGTAAAAGTAAATGTTGTATCATGCGATAACCGCTCCAGGAGTACAAAACATCTGATTTCTTCTCGTCCATATTCAACCGGACTATCCTGTTTACACAGAACACCAACACCTCCCGTGAATTGATTTTATGCAATCCGGTCACCTCATCATGCACAAAACCTTCAATGGAAGTCAGTTCCAATGTTTGCAGATTAAACAAATATAAGCCTTGTCGGCTTCCAATCAAATATTCAGTTGGCGATAAACTGCAATAAACGCTATATGCTCCGATACCTGGCGTTTTTCTAACGAATGATTCACCATCAAACATCATAAGTCCATTTGAACTCCCCCAAACTCTTCCGATAGAATCCTGGAAGAAAAAATCAAAATGATCAATATCCAAACTTTTATTTACGAAAGACCTGGATTGAAAAAGCGTTGAGAAATCAAAATGAGACTGGCTGCATACCGACAGAGATTGGAAAAAGAGAATAAACAGGAATAATATCAAACGGGTTTTCATAGCAATTAAATTACTGGTATACGATGCAAAAATAACATTTTACTTTATCTTATTTACTTAATTCTATGAAAAATTTTATTCTCACAAAAGGATCAATAGTCAACAATACCAACCTATTTATTTTATAATCGACAAGCGAAAAGGATAAAAAGAGAAATGATTTATTCAAAGGCCATTACCCGAATAAATCATTTCTCTCTTTTAATTTAAAAATATGGTAAAAACTAAACGCTTATCACTGTAGTTTAAACGTCACAGGTACTGTAAACTTGCAGCGTACAGGCACACCACGTTGTTTACCAGGTATCCATTTCGGCATGGTAGAAATTACACGGACTGCTTCTTTGTCCAGATAAGGATCGACACCTCTTATCACTTTCACATCTACAATACTTCCGTCTTTATTGACAACGAACTGCACCGTTACACGACCCTGAGTTCCATTCTCTTGTGGAATAGTAGGATATTTGATATTCTTGCCCAAGTACTGTAAAAGACCGGCTGTGCCACCATCAGGAAATTGCGGATTTTCTTCCACAATCACAAAAATTTCATCTTCTACCACCACTTCTTCATCCACTGTAACCGGTATGTGCTTAATTACTACATCTTCACCTGTTTCCTCCGAAGATGCAAAATTCGTTTCTTCTGCAGTAGCGTCATCATCTATTATCGTCAAAACATCATTAATAGGAGTTACCTGAGGAGGGGGTGGAGGAGTTACTTCAGGCTGCCTTGTAAGAGGGATCTCCATGTCCTGCTCAAATACATTCTCGGCGATACGACCACTCGTATCAACCCTGATGTCACGAGTCCATTCGAATGCAACGAACATGAAGGCGAGTACAGTTACATAACCGACAAGCAGCCACGTTGGCCTCTTGTTTTCCAGGTTTGCTTTGGGTGTTTTTTTGGTTTCCATAGTTTACAAATTAGTTACCGCATAATGTTTATTTGTTTAAATTCAACATTATACAGATGTTGTTAGTAATACGAAAACACTTGTGGCCACTATTTTCTGTATTAAAGGTAGTTGAATAACTGTTAAGTTGTTATCGGAGAGATTCATAAATATGCTTTTTTAATATCTGTTTGACAAAATTGCTTAGCAAAAAGATTATTTACGGCAGAATGCTTAAGAATAGTAAAAAAACAGTTACCTTTGCCAGACAAATTAATTCTAAAGATGAAACAAACAAAATCAGGGAAAAGTGACGTTATTTTGCGTACACTGAGCCCTTACGATCCGAAGGTACAACGCTATCTTTCCCTCTCTAAACAAATTGAGCAATTGATGAATAATGCAGAAGATGAAAATGACGCATGTATTTCTATTGAACTGGTGGCAGAATTCTGCGTGCTGCAGGAAGAGCTTTATCAGGAAGCACTAAAAAAGCACAAAGAAGAAGCCAACTAACCTTCTCCATTGCCGATATAACGAAGTACATAACAAAAACGGAAAGGCCCTGGGATACACCAAGTCCGTACCTACTCCCTACCTACTCCTTACCTACTCCTTACATAGTCCTTGTCTAAAGACAGGGAGAAGGTCCGGAGTTGGTAGGGAATGGGCAAGGAATTGGAAAGAATCAGGTATGCAAAACCTCCAGGAATAAATTCATTTTCATATCACACATAGGCTTTTTCCTTGTATCCGATTAATTTTATAAAAAGATTGCAACCGGAATCATGATAAAGTTGTATCTTTGCACCGTTTTATGTATTTCGGAAATAAATAATAACGACGATATGATAGATAAAATCAACCAGCTTCTGCAAGAAGTGGAAGCACTGAAAGCTGCCAACGCCGAGGAACTGGAAGCACTCCGCATCAAATTCCTTAGTAAAAAAGGTGCAATCAACGACTTGATGGCGGATTTCCGTAACGTGGCTGCCGAACAGAAGAAAGAAGTCGGCATGAGACTGAATGAACTGAAGAACAAGGCACAGGAAAAGATTGCTGCCCTGAAAGAACAGTTCGAAAGTCAGGATACGGGCTGTGATGACATTGACCTTACACGTTCCGCTTATCCGGTAGAATTGGGCACACGCCATCCGCTCACCATCGTAAAGAACGAAATCATCGATATATTTGCCCGTTTGGGATTCAGCATTGCCGAAGGCCCGGAAATAGAGGATGACTGGCATGTGTTCTCCGCATTGAATTTCGCCGAAGATCACCCTGCACGCGATATGCAAGATACTTTCTTCATCGAAGCTCATCCTGATATTGTATTGCGTACACACACCTCATCCGTGCAAACCCGCGTAATGGAAGTTTCACAACCTCCTATCCGCATCATTTGTCCGGGACGTGTATATCGTAATGAGGCCATCAGCTACCGTGCACACTGTTTCTTCCATCAGGTAGAGGCTTTGTATGTAGACAAAGATGTATCTTTCACCGACTTGAAACAGGTATTGTTACTCTTTGCCAAAGAGATGTTTGGTGAAGACACTAAAATCCGTTTACGCCCTTCTTACTTCCCGTTCACGGAACCCAGTGCGGAAATGGACATCAGCTGTAACATTTGCGGTGGAAAGGGGTGCCCGTTCTGTAAGCATACCGGCTGGGTTGAAATCCTCGGTTGCGGTATGGTAGATCCGAATGTATTGGAAAGCAACGGCATCGATAGTAAAGTATATAGCGGATATGCCCTCGGCATGGGTATCGAGCGTATTACGAACCTGAAATACCAGGTGAAGGACCTTCGTATGTTCTCTGAAAACGACACGAGATTCCTGAAAGAATTCGAAGCCGCTTACTAATAACCGACATATACCGGGCGAATGATTATCCGCTCCTACAATGATATACCATTCCGGATATCACAAAACAAGTAGGCGATATATAATCATTCGCCCGGATATATTTTCTTAGCTCTTACTCAAGCTGCCCATTATGAAAGATAGACTTGTCACTCCCAGCTATTGTTTTATTCTTGCAGCCAACTTCCTGCTGTACTTCGGCTTCTGGTTGCTGATACCGGTACTTCCATTCTACCTGTCCGAAGTATTTAGTACCGGAAATTCAACAATCGGCATTATTCTTTCCTGTTATACAGTAGCAGCTTTATGCATCCGTCCTTTTTCCGGTTACTTCCTGGATAGCTTTGCACGTAAACCTCTGTATCTGATGGCTTATTTTATCTTTATGACCATGTTTGCCGGATACATCATTGCCGGTTCACTTACGTTATTCATCCTGTTTCGTATCATACAGGGCGTATCGTTCGGAATGGTGACCGTAGGCGGTAATACGGTGGTCATCGACATCATGCCTTCTTCACGACGCGGAGAAGGATTGGGATACTATGGGCTTTCGAATAATATTGCAATGGCAGTTGGTCCGATGTCCGGATTGTTTCTGCATGATGCAGGAATGAGTTTCACAACTATATTCTGTTGTTCACTGGGTTCATGTATGGCAGGCTTCGTCTGTGCTTCCCTTGTCAAAACACCCTATAAGCCTCCTGTGAGGCGAGAACCGATCTCCCTCGACCGTTTTATATTATTAAAAGGTATTCCGGCGGGTATCAGCCTGTTACTGCTTTCGATTCCTTATGGAATGACAACGAACTATGTGGCTATGTATGCCAAACAGATCGGGATCAATGCCACTACGGGGTTCTTTTTTACCTTCATGGCGATAGGTATGGCTATCTCGCGTATCTTCTCCGGAAAGATAGTGGACAGGGGTAAGATAACACAGGTTATCTCTGCCGGACTGTATCTCGTAGTATTCAGTTTCTTCCTGCTTTCAGCGTGTGTATATCTTATCAGCTGGAACAACATGCTATGTACTGTTGTTTTCTTTGCCGTAGCCCTGCTGCTGGGAGTAGGTTTCGGTATCATGTTTCCGGCTTACAACACCCTGTTCGTCAACCTCGCCCCCAACAGTCAACGTGGTACTGCCACTTCTACCTATCTGACTTCCTGGGATGTAGGCATCGGTATCGGTATGTTGGCAGGAGGATATATTGCGGAGGTCAGCACCTTCGATAAAGCTTATTTGTTCGGGGCTTGCCTCACCATTGTCTCTATGCTTTACTTCAATGGAAAAGTGGCTCCTCATTACCATAAAAATAAATTGCGATGAGAAAAAAAGAACGTTACGAAAAAATTCTTGCCTGGTTTCGGGAGAATCGTCCCGTAGCCGAAACGGAACTGCATTATGAAACTCCGTTCCAACTGCTGATAGCAGTCATCCTCTCCGCCCAATGTACAGACAAGCGGGTGAATATGATTGTTCCACCGTTGTATCGCGACTTCCCTACCCCGGAAGTCCTTGCTGCCAGTACACCGGAAGTAATATACGAATATATCCGTAGCGTATCTTATCCCAATAACAAAGCAAAACACCTGGTGGGTATGGCACAAATGTTGGTGAAAGACTTCAACAGTGAAGTGCCCGATACACTGGAAGAACTTATAAAATTACCCGGTGTAGGACGCAAGACGGCAAACGTCATCCAATCCGTTGTATTTAACAAAGCCGCAATGGCAGTAGATACTCATGTATTTCGTGTAAGCCACCGCCTCGGCCTGGTTTCGGATGCGTGTACCACGCCGTTCAGTGTAGAAAAAGAACTGGTGAAAAATATCCCGGAAGCGGATATTCCCATTGCACATCACTGGCTTATCTTACATGGAAGATACGTCTGCCAGGCACGTACACCGCAATGTGATAAGTGCGGTTTGCAATTGATGTGCAAATACTATTGCGAGAAGTATAAAGTTAGCAAAGAGAAGCCGAAAGATAAAGAATAAACGACGGATTCATAGCAAAAGAAAGAAATAAATGCTAACTTTGCGCTCACGAAAACGAATTAATAACACTTTTAAATAAAATAGAGTATTATGACAATTGATCAATTCAACTTTGCCGGTAAAAAGGCATTCGTTCGTGTGGACTTCAATGTGCCTCTGGACGAAAACTTCAACATTACAGATGATAACCGTATGCGTGCTGCTCTTCCTACGTTGAAGAAAATTCTGGCTGACGGTGGTAGTATAATTATTGGTTCTCACCTCGGTCGTCCGAAAGGTCCGGCTGACAAATTCTCACTGAAACACATTCTGAATCATCTTTCCGAATTGTTGGGTGTTGACGTACAATTCGCTAACGACTGTATGGGCGAAGAAGCTGCTGTTAAGGCTGCTGCTCTGCAACCGGGTGAAGTGCTGTTGCTCGAGAACCTTCGTTTCTATGCTGAAGAAGAAGGCAAACCCCGTGGTTTGGCTGAAGACGCTACAGACGAAGAAAAAGCTGCTGCTAAGAAAGCCGTTAAAGAAAGCCAGAAGGAATTCACCAAGAAATTGGCTTCTTACGCTGACTGCTATGTAAATGACGCTTTCGGTACAGCTCACCGCGCACACGCTTCTACAGCTTTGATCGCTAAATATTTCGACAAAGACAGCAAAATGTTCGGTTACCTGATGGAGAAAGAAGTGAAGGCTGTTGATAAAGTATTGAATGACATCAAACGTCCGTTCACTGCTATCATGGGTGGTTCTAAAGTTTCTTCTAAAATTGAAATTATCGAAAATCTGCTGAGCAAGGTTGACAACCTGATTATCGCAGGTGGTATGACTTATACTTTCACTAAGGCTATGGGTGGTAAGATCGGTATTTCTATCTGCGAAGATGACAAACTGGATCTGGCTCTCGACCTGATGAAAAAGGCTAAAGAAAAAGGTGTAAATATGGTACTGGCTGTTGATGCAAAGATTGCTGACGCTTTCTCTAACGACGCTAACACTAAGTTCTGTCCGGTTGACCAAATTCCTGATGGTTGGGAAGGTCTGGATATCGGTCCTGAAACTGAGAAAATCTTCACAGACGTTATCAAAAACTCCAAGACTATCTTATGGAATGGCCCGACAGGTGTATTCGAATTCGAAAACTTCACTCACGGCTCACGTGCAGTAGGCGAAGCTATCGTAGAGGCTACTAAAAACGGTGCATTCTCACTTGTAGGTGGTGGTGACTCTGTAGCTTGCGTTAACAAGTTCGGCTTGGCAAGCGGTGTTTCTTACGTTTCAACAGGTGGTGGTGCATTGCTCGAAGCAATCGAAGGAAAAGTTCTTCCGGGTATCGCTGCTATCAACGAATAAGAATAAACATTATCATACCAAAAGGCAGCTCTTTGAAAAGAAGGGTTGCCTTTTTTAATCTTATATTTTTATAGTAAACGATCAATTATCTTCCCTAACACATTTATCATAGAAATGAGACGAACTTTGTTATCCTTTGCTTTCCTACTTTCCGCACTGATAGCAACAGCACAAGATGCATGTTTGAACGATGTAGTAAATACCCTTAAAGACCGTATCAAACTCGCAGGCTACGCACAGGTGGGTTATACCTACGATGATGCCGACGGCAGCAGTAATACGTTCGACATCAAGCGGGTTATCTTTATGGCAGAAGGTAGAATTACTGACCGTTGGTTGTGCTACTTCATGTACAGCTTTGCCAATACTGGAAAAATCCTTGAAGCATATACCGAATATAAATTCCTTCCGCAACTGACTGCCCGCATCGGACAATTCAAAACCATGTATACCATTGAAAACCCAATGTCTCCCTGCTATGTGGAACTGATTAATTGCTACTCGCAATCTGTCAATTATCTGGCTGGCATCAATGGCAGTGATCCTTTGTATGGCTCGAGTAGCGGACGTGATATGGGACTCCTGATCTATGGTGATCTGTTTGGAAAACTGGTGAACTATAATCTTGCGGTAATGAATGGGCAAGGTATCAACCTGAAAGATAAAAACAATCAGAAGGATATTGTAGGTAGCCTGATGGTCCATCCACTCGACTGGCTGTCTGTAGGCGGTTCATTTGTAAAAGGGAAAGGATGTGCTGTGGCCGTTTCCAGCCTTAATCCCGACATACAGGTAGGCGAAAACTATACCCGTAACCGGTGGTCGGCAGGTGCAGTCATTAAAACCAAACCGGTGGATGTGCGCACGGAATACCTGGCCGGAAAAGACGGACGCATCAAAAGTGACGGTTATTATGTAACAGCATCTGCACATGTATTCCCGAAAGTAGATGTAATAGCATCTTATGATTATCTTAATAAGAGCAAAGTACTCGATGATAAGCAAAGTAATTATGTAGTAGGTTTACAATATTGGTTCTATCCTAAATGCAGGGTACAGGCACAGTATACATACTGCAACCGCCATATCGGAGATAACAGTAACCTGCTGCAAGCGCAATTGCAAGTGCGCTTCTAAAGAAAAACCTTATATACCATGGACTACACCGAAATTCTGAAAGAAATATACGAAGAGATACAGCCATACGCCCAAATGGGTAAACCGGCAAGCTATATTCCTGAGTTGCTGAAAGTCAATCCTGATTGCTATGGCATTTGCCTGCGTACTATTGAAGGAAAAGAATATGCCCAAGGAGACAGTGACGAGCGTTTCGCCGTACAAAGTATTTCAAAAGTATTCTCTCTTGCGATAAGTTTCAGCCGGATGGGCAATGAACTCTGGAAACGTATAGGTGTAGAACCATCCGGTAATGCATTCAACTCCATCTTCCAGCTGGAAATGGAGAAAGGAATTCCCCGCAATCCTCTCATCAATGCGGGAGCATTAGTAATGGCAGACATCCTGCTTTCAGTACTCGATAATCCGGAAAAGGATTATCTCGCTTTCGTACGGAAACTTTGCGACAACAACCAGATTGAATATAATGAAGGTATGGCAACTTCCGAACGGGAGCATGGCTATCTGAATGCTGCCATTACCAACATGCTGAAATATCATGGAAATATAGAAAACGATATTGAGCGGGTACTTCACTTTTATTTTCTTCAATGTTCCATAGGCATGAGTTGCCGGGAACTGGCACGTTCTTTCCTTCCTTTCGCCGATCATACAAGACCGTTCAGTTTTAATGGAATCGAACTGACGACTTCACAAGTGAAACGTATCAATGCCATTATGCAGACCTGCGGCTTCTACGATGAAGCCGGAGAATTCTCTTATCTGGTGGGGCTACCCGGAAAAAGTGGTGTTGGTGGTGGCATTGCAGCTGTCTGCCCACGCAAGTATGCAGTAGCAGTATGGAGTCCGCGACTTAACTCTAAAGGTAACTCTGTGATGGGCATGAAAGCCCTTGAATTGCTGACAACTAAAACAGCTATCAGTATTTTCTAAGACCCCGAACTTTTTGGCATCATTTTTGTACCTTATATTAATAAAGTATTAAAGAAAGGACTGAATATGAATGAACAATCCATCCAAAAACAATATAATCAAATAGTCAGTTTATTGGAAGATAAACGATTGAAAGAAGCTCTCGTTCAACTGGATGCTTTCTTATATAATGGTAACGACTGGAGTCTGCGTAACCGACTGGAACAAATCCAGACTTCCTATCAATATATGTTGCAATACATGAAACTGGGTATGAAAGACCCGGAACGGCAGAAACTGTATCGTCAACTATTGGCTGATACATGGGAGATTGCTGACCAGACACGTATTGCATTATTAGATGAAATATCCACCCACTATTACCACTCCCTGCGCAGGAATCCCAACCAACTTCCGAAGGCTTATGACCTTTCCGGCCAGCAAAAGATCCTGGAAGGCTTTGCAGATGAAATGGCTGTATCACAGTTAGCAAATTATCAGGGCTTAGACGCTATCCTGAGACGGCATGAAGAAACACATCAGGTAATGTTTCTTACTACCTGGAGCAACAGTAGTTGGACTTTGGAAGAATTTGCCCAGGCAGAAGATATGCTTCGTTCGGAGACATTGCCAACCAATGACTTATGCCTGTTTGTCAGTGCTGTCACACTCAGTTTAATGGAGTGTTTCGATGAGCGCAAAGTAAACTGGTTGCTCGACGGGCTTCGCCATACCAATCCGCAAATCAACCAAAGGGCATTGGTAGGACTTGTTATTACCTTGCATCTCTATCCTTCACGCATTGCACTTTATCCGGAATTGGAAGCACGTATTTCTCTTTTCAGAGAAGACCCGAACTTCAGCAAGCAGGTGAACCGCATTTATATCCAGCTACTTCGTAGCCAGGAAACGGAGAAGATCGACAGGAAGATGCGGGAAGAAATCATTCCTGAAATGATGAAGAACGTGAATATCATGCGCAACATGAAGTTCGGTTTTGAAGAAACAGATGAAAATGACCGCAATCCTGACTGGGAACAAGCTTTCGAGCAATCGGGTTTGGGGGATAAAATACGCGAGATGAACGATCTGCAACTGGAAGGAGCAGATGTCTATATGAGCACGTTCGCACAACTCAAAGGGTATCCTTTTTTCCGCGAACCACATAACTGGTTCTATCCTTTCGACCGGATGCATTCCAGCATTATCCATCAGGTGGGTTTGAACCAGAGTGATGAGAGTTCTGTCCTCTCTATCATCCTGCAATCAGGATTCTTCTGCAACAGTGATAAGTATTCATTTTGCTTCACTATTGCACAACTTCCGCAGGGACAACGTGACATGATGCTAAACCAGATGACCCCTCAGGATCAAAGCGACTTTATGGAAGAAAAGAATAGTGCCAGCCTGAAACAATATGCTGAACGGCCTGATGTTATCAGTAACCAGTACATTCACGATTTATACCGTTTCTTCAAACTTAGCCAACGCAGATTCGAGTTTCATAATATCTTCCAGGAAGAGATTGCATTGCACCGCAATCCGGTACTGAAAGAATTGTTGAGTGCTCCCGAATTATTAGTAGCCGTTGCCGACTTCCACTTCAGCAAGGAACATCCTGCAGAAGCGTTGGAACTCTACCGGATATTAATAGACCGGAAACAGGCCAATGCGGACATTTTCCAAAAGACAGGTTTCTGCCTGCAAAAGGAGAAACGCTATCAGGAAGCTGTGGACGCTTATCTGAAAGCCGATATGCTGAAGCCCGATCACCTGTGGACACTTCGCCATCTGGCTACCTGTTACCGCCAGATGAAGAATTTCGATGCAGCTTTGGAATACTATCACCGCGTAGAAGCTATCCAACCGGAAAATCGCAATGTATTGTTCTATACCGGTAGTTGCCTGGCAGAACAAAAAAGGTATGACGATGCCCTGCAATATTTCTTCAAGTTAGACTTCCTGGAAAACGACTGTATGAAGGCATGGCGCGGCATTGGCTGGTGTTCATTTGTCAGTGGTAAGCACGAACAGGCTATGAAGTATTATGACAAACTCCTTGCTGCCAAGCCACTTGCTACGGATTATCTCAATGCCGGACACGTGGCCTGGGTACTGGGAAACATAGAAAAAGCAGTCGGGCTATATGGCAAGGCCATGGCAGAAAGCGGAAGTAAAGATGCTTTCCTTGAAATATTCGACAGAGACCGGAGCAGTCTTCTCAAACAAGGTATTGCAGGAGAAGAAATTCCATTAATGCTGGATATGATTGAATAAAGACATAAATAAGTAGCTGATGAGGAAATATTGTATACTGGCTGTATTCTGTTGCCTTAGCTATCTGGCAGCAGCACAAAGTCCTGTAGAGAAAGGACTGGAAAGCATAAACCGGGCATCTGCCGAAGCGTATATCGGTTTTCTGGCTCACGATGAATTACAAGGGCGGGAAGCCGGATACCATGGTTCGAAGGTAGCTGCCCAATATATTGCTTCATTGCTTCAGGCAATGGGAATACAACCATTGGGAGACAGCTATTTTCAACCTTTTGAAGCATACAGAAGAGAACGCCAGAAAAGGGGAAGATTAGAAGTACACCCCGATTCAATAACCATATTCAAAAAGGAAGTGCATCAGAAACTCTCTATGGCAAATGTACTGGGAATGATCCCCGGCAAAAACACCAGTGAGTACGCTATTGTCGGTGCGCACCTTGATCATTTGGGAATAGATCCTGCTCTTGAAGGTGATCAAATTTATAATGGTGCTGATGATAATGCTTCCGGTGTATCAGCCGTTCTGCAAATAGCCAGAGCGTTCATTGCGAGCGGCAAACAACCGGAACGGAATATTATTTTTGCCTTCTGGGACGGTGAGGAGAAAGGATTGCTGGGTTCCAGATACTTTGTACAAACCTGTCCGTTCATTTCGCAGATCAAAGGATATCTGAACTTCGACATGATAGCCCGTAATAATAAGCCACAACAACCCATGCATGTAGTTTATTTCTATACGGAGGCTAATCCGGCTTTTGGAAAATGGCTAAAAGAAGATATAAAGAAATACAACCTCCGGCTGGAACCCGACTATCGTCCATGGGATAATCCCATAGGCGGTAGTGATAACGGTTCTTTTGCCAAAGCGGGAGTTCCTATTATCTGGTATCATACAGATGGGCACCCGGATTACCATCAGCCCTCCGATCATACAGACAAACTGAATTGGGAGAAGATAGTGGAGATAACCAAAGCATCCTTTCTGAATGCCTGGAATCTGGCGAACGAGAAAGAGTATTGAACTATACTTTCAATAATTCCCTGTACAATTTCTGTACAGGAAGCCCCATGATATTATAGTAACTACCCGAGATATTTTCCACTCCGATAAAACCGATCCACTCCTGCACTCCATAGGCACCGGCTTTATCCATCGGTTGGAAATTATCCACATAGTAGGCTATTTCCTCCTCACTTAAAGTGGCAAAACGCACCTCGGTTTGTGCAGTAAAACTACGCTGCCAATCGGTAGTCGTTATACATACACCGGTGAAAACTTCATGGGTACGCCCGGACATAGTGCGCAACATCTGCAAAGCATCTTCCCTATCCCGGGGTTTACCCAGCACCTTACCATCCAGCCATACAATTGTATCAGCAGTAATCATCAATTCACCGGGCTGCATCATGGCAACATAAGCGTCCGCCTTTTCTTTAGCAATATACAAAGGTATATCCGCACCCTGCAAAGTCTCAGGATAAGATTCATCCACATCGGGCAAAGTCCGCACTTCATAGTCCACACCTAAACCTGCAAGCAATTCCTTTCTTCGCGGAGAATTACTGGCAAGTATCACCTTATACTTTTTCAAATTGTCCAACACCGCCTCTTTAATTTTTAATTATTAATTATTAATTTGCTCGTCATCCTACCATCCGAAGGCTTTATCATCCATCCAAAGTCCCTGAACTTTCAGGACTTGTTCCACGACATCCCGGCCACAACCATAGCCGCCATTAGCATAAGATATATAGCGGGAAACAGCCTTCACTTCCGCTGATGCATCTTTAGGGCAACATGGCAATCCACATTCACGCATCACCTCGATATCGGGAATATCATCTCCTACATAAAGAATCTCTTCATTTTTAAGACTATGACGATCACGGAAATCATGATAATCATGGATTTTCACGGAAGAAGACATATAAATATCCACAGAAGGAATTCCCAAAGCCACGAAACGTTTGCGAACAGCCTCAGATCGTCCACCGGTTATGATACCCAATAGCAGCCCCTGTTTGCCGGCAAGGTGCAAGGCGTATCCATCCTTAATGTTCACGGTACGCATCGGTTCGCCATCCGGACTCATCGGGATAACATTAGCACTTAAGACGCCATCGACATCAAAAACAAGGGCCTTTATCTTCTTTAAATCGTAATTGATAGTACTCACTATATTCGGTTTTTAGTTGGGTTATTTATCAGAAACAACAATGCTTGTCAGGTGGTAAAACAATGCTTGTTATGCCTCAAAACATTGCTTGTTATACACCGGAACATTACTTGTTATGCAACCGATGTATGCTCTCGCTAACCAATCGATATAATTCCTGCATCTCCGGTTCACCCGCAAGCATCTCCAGATGTTTATTGATCACATTCTCATCATAACGTACAGCCGGCCCCGTCTGCGCTTGCTTTGGTTCCAATTCGTGCACTTTACGGGCTGTCTCATCAATCAAAGGCAGCATGGCATTAAATGGAAGATCATACATCTTCAATAATTCAGCCGCCAGGGCATACATGTGATTCGTGAAATTACAAGTAAACACAGCCGCCAGATGCAAGCTCCTCCGTTGCTCAGAAGTTGCCTCGTATACATTTTCCGAAAGAACAGAAGCAATTGCCTTTAATAGTTCTGTATCTTCAGACGAATTACTCTCTATAAAGAAAGGCACTACGCGAAAATCAACTTCGCGCTGCTTGCTGAAAGTCTGCATAGGATAAAACACTCCATAACGTGATGCTTTACCTTCCCAGATATTCATAGGAATACTTCCGGCTGTATGTACCAGTAAAGCATCTTCCTTTCCGGCAACAATTTCAGGTAATAATGTCACGAAAGCATCATCCTTTAAAGAGACAATATATAATCGGGCATCCTTAGACACTTCAGAAAGTTCGGTTGTATATCCAGCCTCCACCGTCTGCGCCAATGCACATGCAGCTTCTTTTGTACGGCTATATACCTGTACTATACGAAAGCCATTCTGATATAAAGCCTTAGCCAGATTAGTCGCGAGGTTTCCGGCACCGATAAAGACTATTGGCGTATCTTGTACACTCCTTTTCATCTTGTAGCCAGCCAATATAAAATAATTCCGAGAACTAACAGCGCCACAGGTAACAGATAAGCAGACATCGTACCGAGTAATGCTGTAATCAATCCGAAGTTCAGTATTAACCATAAACCAATCAACACCAGCCCTACAGACTTGTCACGCTTGAAAATGAGGAATATTACTGCTGTATAAAGCAAGAAGTTATCTTTATTCATCACCCACGGCAGGCCGATATTGGAGAAATGTATCAATTTATCCACCAGATAAAGTATGCCGAAAACAATCAGTGTAACAGCCGTAGCCCTGTAAGTATCGCGGTTATTGTTTGCTTTTGCTGCGCTCACCGTTACTTTCCTCCAAATTTATTGATATGAACTTTTTCCCATTGCAAATGTTCTTCACTAAAGGGCTTGCGCTCCATTCCCTTGTGTCCGATAGCAATGACACTGAGGACTTGTAGCTGCAAAGGAATATCGAGTACCTCGCGCACATATTCATCGGAAGGCATACCAGTAGCCGTAGAACGTTCGCGCACCTGTACCCAACAACTGCCTAAGCCCATATCTTCTGCCTGTAACTGTATAATAATCGAAGCAATGGAAGCATCTTCAATCCACACATCACTAACCAACGGATCGGCCGTCACCACAATTGCCAGCGGGGCATCAGCAATAAACTGCGACGATTGTGCCTTACAATGCGATAGTTTTTCTAGTAATTCCTTATCGTCCACCATGATAAATTGCCATGCATTTGTACGCTTGGAAGTAGGCGACATCAGTGCAGCTTTCATCAAAGCAACCACCTGTTCCTGTGTCAACTCTTCATTTGTAAACTTCCGCATGCTGCGGCGAACCTTTAGTAATTCACTGAAATTTTCCATATATCGTACTATTATTTATTAAGTAACAAGCTACCGGCTACGAATTACAAGTGGCTGCGCTAACATAGCCGAATGGCACTTGTAGCTCGTAGCCGGTAGCTTGTAGCTAATTTATCGTTTAAGAACGCAAAGATACGAGATTATTTTTTAAATTTGCAGTCAATGCCTTTGAAACTAACCACATATTACCACGGGAGTAACATCCCGGAACTACCGGGCAAAAATACGTTTCACTCCCTTGAGTTGTTTCATATCTATGAAGCAACCCCGGGTTATACACCCCTTCTCATTGTTGCATCAGAGGCAGGAAGGCCCGTTGCCAAGCTATTGGCGGCAATACGAAAGAGTGTTCGTTTGTTTCCACCCTCTATCATCAAGAGATGTGAAATCTATGGCACAGGAGAATATTTCGATGAAACAGTCGATAAAGAATTTGTCTTTGGCGAAATCCTACAACGGTTAACTGCCGAGGCATTGCGGGAAGCATTTCTTATTGAATTTCGCAATCTGGAAAATTCGCTGTTCGGATATAAATCTTTCCGCAAGAATCGTTACTTTGCCATCAACTGGCTACGGGTACGCAATTCGCTACATAGCATCGAACATGTAGAAAGTCGTTTCAGCCCCTCACGTATCCGTCAGATAAAAAAAGGATTAAAAAATGGTGCAGAAGTGCGTGAAGCTCATACTCCTGAGGAAGTACGTGCTTTCTCCCAGATGCTACACCATGTTTATTCCTCAAAAATACGCCGCCACTTCCCCAGCAGAGTCTTCTTCCTACGCATGGAAGAAGAAATGATGAAAGGGGAACAAAGCAAAATATTCATTGTCACTTACAAAGATAAAATTATAGGTGGCAGTGCCTGCATCTATTCCGAAGATAATGCCTATCTCTGGTTCTCCGGTGGCATGCGCAAGACGTATGCGCTCCAATATCCGGGCATACTTGCCGTATGGCATGCTCTATCTGATGCCAAGCAACGCGGCTACCGCCATCTTGAATTTATGGATGTCGGCCTCCCCTTCCGCAAACATGGTTATCGCGAGTTTGTCCTACGCTTCGGCGGCAAGCAAAGCAGTACTCGCCGCTGGTTCCGTTTCCGTTGGGAATGGCTGAATAGAATACTAAACAAAATCTACGAATAGACTTCACTCCACACTTTGGTATGTCAGCGGCGGATCAAAGTAACGAGACATACTCTTCAGATTTTCTCTGTAAGATGGCTTTGCAAAATGAGTATTGTGGAAATAGGCATCCTGTTGTTGCTTCTTCTCCAGCTTGGCAGCATCCGGTTCCACTGTATAATTTGCGATTTGTTTACCGGAAGCATCCGATACTTCTACTTTCAGACTTACTACATCTGTCTTGATATTCACTGAACTGTTGGTTGAAACCGGAACTTCCAATGCTTGATAAGAATCAATATTCAGTTTAAGAGATACAGGCGCACCCGTCCATTCATAACGATAAATTCCGTTAGCTCCATTCTTAGAGAAGACCATACGCAGGGTACCATCTCCAACGTTTATTTGCGCATCTACCTCTTTCAAATCAGAAGGAAGTTTAGGATCGATAGTAATGGAATGGTTAAGCATATCGGGACGAATACCCAAGAAATATTGATTCCATACACGGATATGTTCACTATTGCTCCATGCCTGCAGGAAAGTTCCACTACGCCGTACCCATGTCTGCCCGGCACGTGGCCACGCATCTGCATTCTCCGACAAACTCCCAACAGCACCTTCGGCAAGTGCCTGACGATTCATGTTTTTGAATAACGCATAGGCTATATCCTGCTGACCGTTTTCTATCATCCGTTGCATAGCCATACCATTGTTCCAAAGCCATATCGTACCGTTGTGGTATGCATCATCTTTATGATAACGATACCATTGCTCATGGTAAGGATGAAACTGTTCGTCATACTGGTCGAGTGAAGATACTCCCCACGGATATACCAGGCGTTCCCAGACTTCCTTTGTTTCATGCATCTTTAAATCTGAATCAGAAATCAAATCCAACGCATAGATAGCATTGGGGCGGAATTGCATATCTCCACTTCCATCCGTATTCAAATGATCATAAATAAACGTAGTAGCAGTATCAACAAAGTCTTGTTCAAAGCTTAAACGAAGGTGCTCTGCCGCCTTACTCCAACATAGTGCATCTTCTTCCTTATTCATGTATCGGGCAAGGTCTGCAGCATTCATCAACTGGGTATACCATAATGCCTGCACATCTACAGCACGATTGCCGCGTGGCGAACATGGATATCTACCCTGGCGCTTGGCATCCATCCAGGTATCTGCACCTGCATGAGTAAGATAACCTTTCTCATCAGTATACAGACGGAGGGATGCATCCGTAGCAATCTTCACGGAAGGATATATCTCTTTTACAAAGGCCGTATCACCGGTATATTTCAGATAATCGTGCACTTGCATAACAAAGCGGGGTGTTCCATCGGTAGTATTATAGAGAACACCTTCCAGATTCAAGCGATTGGGTACACGCCCGTAAGTAGGAGAAGTAGAAATAGTATCCTGGTAACGTGCAAAAGAGGCTAGAATATCACGTGCCGTATCAAACTGTCCTGTACAGAGTACTGCACCCGGCATAGAGATAAACATATCTCGTCCCCAGAAATCCGTAAACCAAGGCAGACCGGCATACATGCCATAACCACCATGTTGATGAGTTATCAACTGGTCGTTAGTGAGCATAATCCAGGCAAGGGCATGATCTAAAGAATCCTGATTTGTTTTTAAAGGATTATGATCGAGTAACGACTGAATACGCTGGCTACGTGTGTTCAACCACTTTTCTCCTTCTTGACGAAAATCTTCTATTACTTTCCGGCTCTCTCCTTCGGTACCGAAAGCGATCAGGAAACCATCAGAAGAAGTCGGAACAGTTATCAGACTATCAGCAAATTCTATTCCCACTTCTTTTACAGGTGCTATGCGTATTACATTCTCCGGCGATTCTTTCGCTGTATAAAGTATTGAATTCCCATCTTTCCGTGCATCTACGACATTTCCTCCTATCAACATTAATGAGATATGTTTTCCCTGCACACTATCCATACGAACATATAATAACTTTGGTTCATCCACCAGAGAAAATGTTTCCACAGCCTTTCCATAATGGCGGATTAATCTGTCAGGATATACCGATGTGCGAGCATCTTTCCGATACAATCTTTCACCATCCACATGCAAACGGTAATCAGCAAAGATACGTTTAGCATAGATATTCCAACCTGCATACCAGTCTCCCCAATCATCAATAGAGGTCATTCCATAGTAGAAGCCACCATTCTTATCTGTATAAGAATACTCACGTGATTGTCCGCCAGGTATAGTGATACCTAATTTATCCATATTTAACGGAGATAACTCTTTTACATTTTCACTGCAAGACATTACTAAAAAAGAAGTAGCTGCAAGTAATATACTCGCAGCTTTCTTTGAAAAACACCAATTTACAACCATATTTACAACAACTAACCTATTTCATTATTTTGCAAACCTGTACTTTACCATCTTCCATATAAACCCGTGCCATATAATAACCAACAGGTAAGGCTGACAAGCCTACAGAAGTACACCTTTCCTGCGTCATCACCAGCATTCCGTTTACAGAATATACTTCTACACGTTTAGCCTCTCCAACAGGTAACACCAAAGTATCTATTGCCTTATTATAATATATCAAAGGCACTTCCGTATCAGGAGTAGTGGTTTCAATCCCAGTCAAAGTCGGTTTAAAGTTAGTAAAGAGACGGAATTCATGAGCAGGGACAGCAATAGTCTGTGTAGCACCTGACACACTCAATGGCTCATTATCTTTCAGAAATTCATACCATGTACCTGTTTCCGGGAAAGTTACAGAAAGGTTCTTATCTGCCAAAGTAAAGTTTCCAACCACTACAAAAGACTTGCCATCAGTAGAAGTAGCTGACAAGGTACGTCCATTATCCCAATTTGTAGCACCTACCTTCCAGCTAAATGTAGTATTCGAAGCAAATAGTTCAGGATATGAATGACGAAAATCTAAAAGGGCAGCATACGTTTCATACAATCCTTTTCGATCAGCATCTTCAAAATAGTCCCAACGTATAGGTTTAGGATCCGTACGATAACCGCCCTGATCGTCATAACTAGAACCATCACTATTGTTGTTTATAGAGAAATCATATCCTAACTCACCAAATTGCCAGATCATCTTTGGTCCGGGTACAGTAAGGAAGAAGGCCGCATTAGTAGCTAAACGTTTAGTACGGGTAGAGAGATTAATATTACTTCCTGTTGAAGGACTTATTCCGTCATTCTTACTCGTAGTTGATGCTATTACTCCGGTATTTCCCCATTTCCAGGCTTTAAATCCTGTACGTTCCTCATCGTGACTTTCCATATATCCTACTAAACTACCAGCAGGCATACTGGATGTCCCCGCAAATAAACCAGAAAAATCGGTTTTTGAACCACTCCATCCCATAGCAGTTTCACAATATGCTTCATTTTTATTACACCATAGCAAGATGCCCGCATCTCCTAACTGCTTTTCTTCACTGGCAGCTGCCAAATGTTCAAAAATAACATAAGCACCCGGTTGGCGCTTTTGTACGGCAGCCGACATACGCTTCAAGTTGGCAATACGTGCAGCATCCGGTCCATTAGCCCAATCATTCTCCCCATAAGGAGTATTGGAGAAACCTTTCGTAAAATCATAACGGAAACCATCAATTTTGTATTCCGACATCCAAAAGCCTGCTACACTATCTACCAGAGCACGGGTATATTCACTGTCATGATTAAAATCATATCCCCATGAGAGGCTCGGATTCTTTATATTTGATTCTTGATTATACCACGGATTATCAGCAGAGGGCTTCCCATCCACATCCTTATACAAAAGATAGAAAGGAGACTGACCAAAACTATGATTGAGCACAAGATCGATAATAACAGACATTCCTTGACTGTGGCATTCATCCACAAAAGCTCTTAAATCATTCTTTGTACCATAATACTTATCCACGGCAAAATAGAATGAAGGATTATATCCCCAACTCGTATTTCCTTCGAACTCATTAATAGGCATCAATTCTATAGCATTTACTCCCAGATTCTTTAAATATCCCAGCTTTTCTTTTGCAGCGTTAAACGTATGTTCTTCAGTAAAATCACGAACCAACATTTCATAAATAACCAATTGCTCAGAAGCCGGGCGTTCGAAGTTCTTTACTTTCCAATTATATACAGTCTGTCCTGTTTGTAATACAGAAACAATACCTTCTGCTTTTCCGGCTGGATAAGGTTTCAGATTCGGATATGTCGTACTTTCAATATACTGGTCGTTCCAAGGATCCAGAACTTTGTCTGTATAAGGATCTGCAATATAAATAGAGCCATCTACCAAATATTGAAAAGCATATTCTTCACCTTTTATCAATCCGGAAAGAGTTATCCAGAAATATTCACCATCTTGTTTCAACTGATAGTCTGCTTTAGGCATCCAATCATTAAAGTCACCTACCACATACACATACTTTTTACCCGGAGCCTGCAACACCAAAGTAACTTCTGTATCACTGATATAGTTAATACCGGGACGCACACCTTGGGGCATTGTCTCCGAGGTACTTGTTCCATTCAGTACTGTTACTTCTTGGGTAGCAGATTCTGTTTTACCATTAGCAGTAGCCTCTACTTTCAAAGTATAGCTTCCGGCAGTTGAGAATGTATAAGGTTGGGAAATTGTAGTAGCATTAGCTTCAGTAGCTATCTCAGTATTACCTACATAGAGTTTTAGAGTTGAAGCAACAGAAGCAGAAGCTTTAATTGTAAGAGCAGTATTTGTGATCAAATTTTCTTTCTCAGCAGGCTGATCGAAACGAACGGTTAAACCGGCAGTATGCACATCTACGAATATATCTTTATTACCCGTATCCTTGCCTTCTTTTGATGTATCTGCACTACGAAAAACAAAAGCCAGTTGTTTTACTGTTTCTCCATCTTTAACGCCATAATATTCACGAATATTAGGGGTTATTTTCAGTTGCCATTTATCATTTCCTAATGAAGTCAGTTTATACTTCGCCGAGTTATCTCCCCAAGTTGGGGCATATTGCCAACTTGTACCCGTACTGAGTATCACTCCTGTATGTGCATACACATCACCAGTAAAGCCTTTCAGTCCTGCGGTACCTTTCGTTGCATCAAAGATAATGGTTACCTCATCATTTTCTGTTGGGAAATCCGGAGTAGTAGTTACTATTTGCGCTTGCATAGCTAAAACAGCTAACAAGCAAATAAAAAAAGCGTAGAGTCTTTTCATTCGGTATCAATTTATGAGTTAATAGTTCAAAAGTACAGTAGTTATCCCAAATTATCAAGTGCTTGAAACAGAAGCAAGAGAAGAAATAATGCAAACGGTTGCATGACCTAAAGAATACATCTCTTTTATTAACATAAAGCAAAAATATATCATACCATCCTCTCTCGTTCATTTAGGATGATTTTTTCCTCCAAAACCTCTTATCAGACTGTTTTTGCTAGATTATGTGTAAGATAAGACAAGCCCTCTCCCCCATATTTAGAAAAATGAGGAAGAGGGCCTGGTTTAAATTCTAAAATTGGATCACTTAAAAGTTCCTGTACCGTCAGTGAAATTCAAATAGGCTTTCTGGCCTTCTGAAACACTTACCCGTTCTTGATCACCACCGTTGCCACGATAAACAATCTTTCCATCAAGAACAATAAATTCCACCTTCCACCAATCGTAGCCACCAAAATTGACGCACATACGCACTTCTTTACTTGCCACGAATGCAGGAGACACAAATTCGCCATCTTTTGTTTCCGGAACAACAAACTTTCCTGTTTCATCAATGCTCCATCCTCCGGGAGCCGTATCACCTGTCAAGTAAACGTTTGGAGCCAACACATTAACTATGCGTTCTGCACCATTAACAACATGAAGCAGATACCAACCGGCATTCTTGGCTTCCAAATTATTATCAGTATCAGCAACCAAACCTGCACCAGCTTCATCATTCACCGTTGCCTGACCACCAAAATCATTTCCCCAATCGGCCTGCGGAGCGAATTTAATCTTTTCGCCGACACTCAAATATACAATCGTCCAATAATCAGTGCCTGTACCATTTACTGGAGTAAGTTGTTTCCATACACCACCCCAAGAGTACTCACTGCCCGTCATATAAAGTTCCGTAGGAGCTTCCGTAATTTCATAAGTATAATCCATCATATTAATAGTCATGTTATACTTACCGGCTTTCGCAATCTTTCCTGCACCAGCGCCCTCATTCACGAGTTGACCGCTCATAGCATCATCTCCATCAACTTTAGGACCTACAACTCCAGGATTTGCCCAGAAGTCACCTGCGTCAATATTCTTTTGAGGAATAATTTTCCAATATTGATCATCAACTGTGGTAGTTATAGAGATGGTAAACACTGGATCATCATAAACATTCACATCACTATGGGTGAATTTTATCATACTTGCCTCATCCCATCCAGCCATATCGCCAACAAGATAATAAGATTCTGAGATGTCAGGCTTAATAAGCGTTACTTGTATTTCTGCTTGATTGGAACTTACACAAAAAGCCTGTTCAGCTTGTTTAATGTATGCCATTACAGTTATAGCCAATTTACGTGCAATCGGATTCTTACCATAATAACTCTCCACTGCACTTACGACTTCTTTAGTAGATACATTTCCTGAAGCATCAGCTGCCAAGACAGTTTTTCCCTGTGCAACTCCATTCTCATCTATTTTGCTCAGCACAGCTTCATAAGTAGTAACTTCCATACCTTCCGGAGCATCTATCGACGCTGTAAAAAGCTGAATAGTTTCAGTAGTAACATTCTCCATTTCAATGGCTGCAGCAGGCGTAATATTCACACTTATATTTTTAGCCTCCTCCGCATCAAAACCTTGAGGAGCTGCCCAGTCATCATAATCTCCTTTACAACCGCTAAGAAACGCGGTTGTAAGAACTATACCATATATGAATGATTTTCTCATACTAATCAATTATTTATTCATTATTATTTATTGTAAAAATGATAGTAACCGGTAATATCATTAAAGATGACTCGATAATCGCCAGCCTCTACAGGAATATTACCGCCGCCGCCGACACCCCAACCAAACGGGAACTTATCACCGCCCCAGTTAGGATTCCAACTGCTATCAACGAGGAACTTCATCCCTGTATTTTCAGTTATGCTCATATCGTACATCCATACATGTGGACGAGCACCCGCATAAGTATCTACTGGAGACATGCTCACAGCTCCATCTCCCCAATTAGTAAAGTCACCTGCAATCATCATCTGCGAGTATTCCGCTGGCTCCTTGTCAAGGGCAGTGAATGTCAAAGTGTTCGTATAACAATCAAGGTCAATTCGATAGTAGCCTGCCGAAGGAACTTTAAAATCAGAACCTTCACCACTATCATCTTTCAAACGAGGCTGATTAATATCTCCATCAACAGCTCCCCATTGATCGGCCCACTCACCGGGAACACGAACAATCTTGAAACCAAGTTCAGGTGTGAAATAACCTGTATAAGTAAGCGGTCCTTTACCCGTTACTTCATCAAACTTACCACCTTCTACTGGAGACATCGGATAAACAGAAACACCAATTTCTGAACCCCATGCACCATCTCCTACACAAGCACCGATAAGATACCATAATTCAGTATCCGCAGCAACCAATGCTTGAAAGAAAGGTTTAACTTTCACTGTTATACTGTTTGAATAAGTGTTTTGCTTAGAACTCAGAACGCCATTAAGACGTATATATACATCCAGATTATCTGGTATTTGCTCTTCTGCCGTATATCCACCTATTTTCATAATGGCTTTATTGAAATCTTTAGCAGCAACATCAAATTTAGCCTTCGTACTATAACTTTCCAATTGTACAAATTTGGGATTGCCTACTATTTCACCGTTCTCATCAAGCACATTTTCCCATTCATTAGTCAATGAAAGTTGCGGATAATAGCTTACAGCAGCCGTATAACCAAACTCTGGTTGTTTACAAGACAGTTCAATCCCCTCACAATTAGCTAAATCATACACATTACCAGCCAATGCAGGTGTATTCAGCACAAAACTATCAGGTACCGTCAAGGTAGGATTGGAGTCTCTGTCATCCTCACACGATGTAAAGCCCATAAGAGCAACACCTGCCAACAAAGATGCAATAATATATTTTTTCATATTCCTTGTTTTCATTTAGAGATTAATAACCAGTATTCTGTTTCAGATTTTTATTATTTGAGATCTCATTTACCGGTAAAGGGAAAATACTCATATAAGAGGGGAATTGATTACCCTCATAAACTCCTCCCATCCATTCCCACTTATAGCTGGACTGTCCGGCAAATTTGCCAAAACGAATAAGATCAACACGTCGACGTCCTTCAAGCCAGAACTCACGGCTCCATTCATCACAGATATCGTCCAATGTATAAGTACTCTTTACAGGGGCATGTGCACGTGTACGCAATTCGTCTATTTTCGCTTTGGCATCACTATTGCCAATAGCACCATTCTTGCGAACTGAAGCTTCCGCATAAGTCAAATATGCCTCAGCTATACGCATAACGGGCAGGTCTGTATTGACAAATTCAATAACTGCATTATTACTTCCATCAGAATTAACATTGCGGAATTTCACGCAGCTATATCCCAAATTTTCATCAGTACCTTCATCGGAAACAGAAATATCCATTCCTTTATTGAAGAACAATGCACGGTCATCATTTGCGGCAGTAATCATATTTTGCAATGTTGCAGCTTCAGCAGGTTTAGTCGTAAAAAACTTATCAATAAGTTGCTTGCGCAAACGAATACATTTACCCCAATTGTTGTCGGCACCTGAAGGAGCATAATTGTCTGTCGGCACCTTGTTAGAGTAAGACGCCTGTATAAGGAAATTGGTTCCTTCATAACTTTTGGTAGTTTCACCATCAGTAAGACCTACCAATAAATTCTCATATTGTGCTCCATTACGATTATTATCGGCCAAAAACAACATTTGATAACCTGTATATTTCTCACCAGTTACTGGATTAGTAGCTCCCGTTGTATTAAGATGATAATAACCATTATTGATAACCTTTTCAGCATAAGTCATGGCATCATCCCAACGAGGTGTACCCGTATAGACTTCTGCATTCAAATAAATACGTGCCAAGAGGTTCCAAGCAGCCACACGGTCAGCGCGGCCGTAAGTGTTTTTACCAGGTTCTGCCATCAAATCAGCACATTCTTTTAATTCTCTCTCAACATATTCAAAAAACTGGCTTCTTGAATAGCCTAAAGCCATTTCAGCAGACACAGTTTCAGTAAAGGCCGCATTTCCATACAAGTCCATAACAAGCGCATAGTTATAAGCACGTATAAAACGCACTTCCGCATTACGTATCTCTTGGTCTGCTGCATTACCTTCTTGCCCTAAATAGAAATTACAAAGTGTAATTGTGAAATAAAGACGATAATAAAGAGCAGCCGAGAATACGCAACTCTCTCCCCATGAGTTGTGAAGCAATTCCGGTATACCAGCATCTGTTGCCCATACCCAATGTGCTTCGTCAGCAGTAAATTCATTGAGATACCACTGAGAGCGGAACATACCTGAACGTCCTTCATCAACATCATCAATATCACCATTGCCATTAGGTCCTGATTGCCCTGTCAGACTAAAACTAGCATAAATTTTGTTGAAGACGGCGTCATTATCGAACTCCATCGTTTGCTGCGGATTAATTGGACTGACATCCAAGTCGCCTATACAAGAACTAAAGTTCAATGTTAGCGCAAGTGCCGCAGCAGGTATTATTGATTTCAGTATTTTTGTTTTCATGTTATTTTTCTATAATATGGTTTAGAAATTAAGACTTACACCAAATACACCAGTGAATGGACGGGGGTAAATATTACCATCATAGCCACCATTGATTTCCGGATCAATGCCCTTGTATTTAGAGATTGTAAAGACATTCTGAGCTGTAAGATAAGCACGACCACTAATTTTCATTCCGAATAACTTTTCGAAGCTATATCCCAAAGTGATATTATCGCACTTCAAGAATGAAGCGTTCTGAATGAAGTAGTCAGACAAAGCATCTTCCGTAGAAATATAACTCCAATCCTTGGCCATTGCCATATTGGTTACATTGTGCCATGTATTACCATTGAACAAACGTTCTACAGAAATATTCGAGCGTCCGGCTTCTACACCGTTATAAGCATAATTACCAAGACTTGCACGAAGAGAAAAGCCAAAGTCCCAATTCTTGTAAATCAATTTAGACGTCATACCCATTATCACATCAGCATCAGCCTTTTTATAGAAATAACGGTCTGCCGAGTTGATAGTACCATCTCCATTACGATCTACAAACTGTCCTTCAATAGGTTGGCCATTCTGGTCATAAACCTGTTGATAAGTATAGAAAGCTGATACCGGATGTCCCACAGCCCAAGCTTTAATACCATCTGAGCCAGAATCACCTACAGCAAGACCTCCATGCAGGATTTTATAATCAGCATCATCGCTTGCTAACAGCTTATCAATCTTATTATCATTATAAGTTATATTATAACCCAATTCCCAACGCCAATCTTTCGTTTGGATAGGCCGATAAGTGAACGATAATTCGACACCCTGATTATGTAACTCACCAATATTACTTGTAACCTTATTCTTAAAGTTAGAACCTGCAGCAACAGCCACTGTATTGATAAGGTCAGTAGTCTTTCTGTAATAATAATCTAAATTTACAGTAAAACGATCATTTAAAAGACTCAAATCAATACCAGCATTGTAGGTAGTAGTCTTTTCCCAAGTCAGGGCGGCATTATAAGCATCAGGGCGGTAAGTCATACCGTTGCCTACAATTGGATAATATGCACCCAAACCATTAGTCGTATAAGAAGCAAAATAAGTGTAATCGCCAATACCTTCCTGCTGACCAGTTTTACCCCAACCTAAACGAAGTTTCAAATCAGAAACGACTTTAGAATCTTTGAGGAAAGCTTCTTCATTGATTTTCCATGCAGCTGCAACAGAAGGGAACAATCCCCAACGATTGTCTTTATGGAAACGTGAAGAACCGTCATTACGCAGCGTAACAGTCAGTAAATAACGATCCATCAACGAATAGTTCAAGCGACCAAAGAAAGATACCAAATAATTCTCAGTCTTATAGAGAGTATTCTCTGACGGGTCTTTTATTTCACCGGGATGTTCCTTGTTGGTATCAGGATAAGTACCGTAATAGTAATAATCAGTTTCTTTATGGAAATGCTGCCATTCATAACCACCCATTACATCGAAATGATGATTCTTGCCAAAATCCTTAGTGTACTGGGCATACATATTCAGTGAAAGATTATAAGTGTCCTGAGTATTCCAGCCCTGACTGCCATAATAATAATTGTCGTAATTATAACGGCTATAATATTTGTCACTCTTACCACTCTTCAAGTCCATACCGGCATTCACATGTAAATGGAGATCTTCAAGACCATGAATTTTATAATCCAACTCAATATTTCCAGTCAGTTCCTTACCTTTACCCTTATCTGAAGTTGTATTTAAATAAGCCATAGGATTACGCGTAGACAGAGAGTTTATAGAATATTTCCATTCATCATCACCACGATCTACAGGTGAACTGTATTGGAAATAGCCACCAAAGTTTTTGTTGTAGAATTCACTGTCAATCATAACAGGCTTTGTTGGATCCATTTCACTGGCCGCACCAATAGCACTGGTATTAGCATACGTTGTATTAGAATACATTCCTTTGGCATTAAAATTCACAGTCAAATGATCGTTCAAGAAAGTAGGATTCAAGCTCACACTAGCTGTATAACGCTCAAAGTCTGAGGTTTTAAGAATACCTTGCTGTTTTGTATAACCCAAAGAAACACGATAAGGAAGATTCTTGTAAGCACCAGTCAACGTGATGTTATGGTCGGTAGCAATGGCCGTGCGGTAAATCTCATCTTGCCAATCTGTATCAGCAAAAAGATGTTGAGCTCCATCAGCTGGTGTTCCATCAGCATTATATGCACTCCAGTAACCCATATTCTTATAATAGTCACTGGCTTCCCAATCAGCACCTTCCAATCCACTCTTGTTCTTTATAAAGTTCATGAATTCATTAGCACTCAGCACATCCAACTTATTAGTCACAGTACTCACCGATACATTTCCATTATAAGAAATAGTCGGCTTCATATTTTTGCGTCCTTTCTTAGTGGTAATAATAATCACACCATTAGAAGCACGGCTACCATAGATTGCTGTAGCAGATGCATCTTTCAACACTGTAAAGCTTTCAATATCATTAGGATTTACAAGGTTTAAAGGGTTGGACATACCTTGCATACCGTAATTATCCATAGCCAGACCATCGATTACAATCAACGGATCATTGCTAGCATTCAATGATGAACCACCACGAATACGAATTGAAGCTCCGCCACCCGGTTCACCGCCACTATTCTGGACATTAACACCAGCAATCTTACCGGTAATCATGTCTTGCGCACTAACCTGCAAACCTTTGTTCATTTCATCAGGTTTGATAGCTGTCACCGATCCGGTTAAATCGTTTTTCTTAGCGCGACCATAACCAATTACGACAACTTCATTCAACAACTCGGCATCGTCCTTCAAGGTAATAATTACCGAAGGAGCCGCAGCCACTTCCTGAGTCTGATATCCAATGAAAGAAACCACCAGCGTTGCCCCTTTGGGAACACTCAGTGTAAAATTACCGTCAAGGTCGGTGATTGTACCATTCGAGGTATTACCTTTTTCCACGACATTAGCGCCAATCACCTCACCCATGGCATCCTTTACATGCCCTTTCACGGTGATGTTCTGTGCATAAACGCTAACAGACAAGAATAACCCCATCAATAGGGGAAGAATCATTCGATAGATTCTAAGATTAACTTGCTTCATGCATTTAAAAAATTAAAGTTAACAATATTAATTACCTATATTATATATTCGAAATTATCTTTCGATTGCTTTTTCTTTTATAAGGTATCTATAACACGACGCAACAAAAATATGCTTTATTAAAATATTAAAATATAAGAAATATGAGAAATATGCAATTGCAACAGTGCAAACGATTGCAGGAAGTTGCGCCATTACACAAGAAAAGGATTAGTCTTTGAGATAGACAAATACATAATCATTTTCAAGGAACAAAGAATTACAAAATGTCAAAACAACAATAGAAACACTTATTTTACATCCATAATGCTAGCCCATTCCCTATTTTCATAACATACCTCATTTTATAAATCCGCAAACCAGCACATTCTTCGAATAAATAAAGAATAAGAATGCACTAAAACCGCATATTATTGCAGCTTTGATAGCTATTTATACAGAAAAGGGTTACTACTTACAGGTGATAAGGTTACTACTTACAGGTAAAAGAGTTACTACTTACAAGCAAAAGGGTTACTACTTACAGCCAATACACTTATTTGCATCACGTCTCTCACCTATAAGAGCTATTTTCCATGAATATTTCATTCTAAAACGAATGTAAGCATTTCGCTATTCAACTATTAATCTGACATTTGTTTCTTTTCACTGTCATATTTCCAACTCTGTAGGCCTACGGCCAGAAATAGCGCACTCTCAGCTAACCTAAAATACAATTTGTCACAATGACAATTAGGCATATCCTCGTCCTCACTAATTCAGCCTCCTACATAAAGCAGCCATTATGGGTCGTACATATCCCATCCCTGTCGCACATTTGTTATAATTACAAACGGGAGGACAGGAATGGAAAAGCTTCTTAAATCAATACCTTATTATTTTGAAGAATAAAGTGTAAGTTTACCGGACTTTACCCCTTTGGCTTTAGCTTCAAATACTATCTCACCGGCTTGCTCGGCAGTCTGAACAATTGCCGTCAACTGACCACTGAAAGCAGGCATCTTCGGCAAGTGGAACAAATCGAGTGAAGTAGCATCTCCATTAGCAGCAGCACGATAATGACCCGCACCTTTCACCGTAAAGTTAACAAGACGACTATCCGAAGGACAGAGGTTTCCATCTTTATCGACCACGCGAACTGTGATATAGGCCAAGTCTTTGCCATCGGCAGTAAGTTGCGAACGATCAGCTACCACTTCCAAGTGATGAGGTTTACCGGCAGTACGGACCACTTTTTCCTCTGCTATTTTACCTGAAACATCATAAGCTACGACTTTCACCTCACCCGGCTCATAAGGAACATCCATCCACATCAAGCGGTAACGACGTTGGAGAGCAAGCGCATCTTTGCCTTGAATAGCTTTACTTTCTTCGGCTGTCAGTTTATGCTGTTTACCATAACTTTTCCCATTAACGAAAAGTTCGGCAGTCGGATAGTTTGTGTAAACGAAGACAGGAGTATTCTCCCCTTCCCTACCCGGCCATGTCCAGTGAGGAAGTACATGAAGTGTATTCACATTCTTATTCCAAAGACTGCGATACAAATAGTAGCGGTCTTTAGGGAGGCTGCCAAGGTCAATAATACCAAACAAAGAACTATGACTCGGCCATGCATCCGTATCATAGGGAGAAGGTTCACCCAGATAATCGAATCCTGTCCAAACGAATTGACCGATAGTCCAGTCATAATCATCTGCTAAAGCAAAATCCTCATCGGGAACATTAGACCAAGAACAATGCTCCAAATCATATCCGGAAGACTGATGATCATCGTACTTCGCATCCCCGCGTTTCTCTACAGGGAATTTATATACGCCACGAGAACTAACGGTAGAAGAAGTTTCGGAACCAAGTACTATATTCTGCGGTAGCAGTTCATAAGCTTCCAGATAACGGTGTGCACGATAATTAAAACCGGGTACATCAATCATTGCTGCAAAGCCATTCTTCAAAACACAGGAAACCTGATCCATACCGCAAGTAACAGGGCGTGTCGGGTCTTCACGATGACAGATATCCTGCAAAAAAGAAGCAACTTTATAACCTACCGGGCTACATTGGGTCGGAACTTCATTGCCGATGCTCCACATCACGACACAAGGATTGTTGCGGAACTGATGCAGCATATTTATCATATCGCGCTCTGCCCACTCGTTGAAATAGCGGTGATAGCCATTCTCACATTTGGCAATGTCCCATTCGTCGAAAGGTTCCACCATCATCATAAAGCCCATTTCATCACAGAGTTGCACTAACTCCGGTGCAGGCATATTGTGAGCGGTACGAATGGCATCGCAACCCATATCTTTCAACAGTGTGAGTTGGCGACGTAATGCAGCAACATTGATGGCAGCACCCAACGGACCGAGATCGTGATGATTACATACCCCCTGGAACTTACGGTGCTTACCATTCAGGAAGAATCCTTTGTCGGCAATGATTTCTATGCTACGGATGCCGAAACGAGTAGTATATTCATCCGTTTGCTTGCCATCGGCATAGACTTTGGAAACAGCCTTATATAAATAAGGTGTCTCTGGTGACCACAAGCAAGGAGCATTCACCAAGAAGTTTTGTTCAAAAGGTTGACCATGATTAATCTTACGGGTATTATCCTTCGTTGCAACAACTTTCCCATCGGGAGAGATAATTTCTGTTACGATACGGATATCTTTTCCTTCATCATTAGCAATAGTCGTCAACAGACGTACTGAGGCATACTCATCAGAAACATGAGGAGTAGTCAGCTGAGTACCCCATACAGGAACATGCACTTTATCAGTACTCACTACACGCACATTGCGATAAAGTCCTGCGCCAGGATACCAACGGGAAGATTGAGGCTTATTCTCCAGACGTACAGCAAGGGTATTGTTTTTACCATCTTTATTCAGAAGTCCGGTGACATCGCAATGGAAAGAATTATAACCGAATGGCCAGAAACATGCTTCTTGCCCATTGACGTATACACGGGCTTCACTCATTGCACCATCAAAGACAAGTGTCGTCTGCTGATCAGCGAGAGCATCGAACGTAGTACGATACCAACCTATTCCTACGTAAGGGAGCCCACCTGTACGTCCGGTCTTGACAGAAGCCTTCTTTTCGAAGTTTTGCGTTACTGCTACTTCCTGCAAGTCGTTGCTGCGATCGAAAGGACCGAAGATGGCCCAGTCGTGAGGTACAGTTACAGTTTCCCATTTGCGATCATCAAATTCAGGCTTCATGGCTTCCGCTACTTCACCTTTTGTAAACTTCCAGTTCTTCTCCAACAGTGTTTCTATACGCTGAGCTTTTGCCATCAAAGAAAAAAGAATACAGCAGGAGAAAGAGATGAATAGTATCTTCTTCATTTTCAATCAAAGTATTTAATTAATGTTATTTAAAAGCATCCATTATAACAGTAGGACGACCCTCTTCTGTAAATGCTCCCAATCTATATTGACTCGGCCTGCACTCCGGTTCCCAATAGAACACTCCTTTACAACGACCGTTGGTATGTTCCTTGCACTCCTTCAAGATACGGGCAAGCTGCCTCTTTCCCTCGTTCAAAACAGAGGTACTTGCCAACTTACCATTGTCATCGGCACACTCCATACCGGTTTCTACCACCATTACATCACAATTGTACTTGGTGCTCAAAGCCTTGATGTTGCTGATACAGTCCGTAATGACGGCATCGGCAGATGAATAGCCTTCTTTGGAATCACGCGACCAATAAGGGTAAAGCGACATACCTATCATGTCCCACTTGCCGCCATTCTTCTTTAATTCATCGAAGAACCAGGTGAACAAGCCGCTGTCCCATCCATTGTCCAAGTGAACAATCACAATAGCATCGGGAAAAACTGACTTCACAGCATCGTATCCGGTAGTGACGAAAGCACCAAGATTAGCCCAATTCATGGGATATACCACTTTGTCGGTCGCACTTGCCGGTGCATCTTTCAAATCCTTCTCCGTCACATTATAAGATGCGCCGCTCAAAGCCACGTCTTCATCCCACAACATACCCGGGCGAATTTCATTCCCCACTTGCACCCATTTAGGAATAACCCCTATCGTCTTCAAGGCCTGAAGTACACTCACTGTATGGTCTTTAATGGCACTTTTCAAGTTTGCCAGATTTTTTCCTACCCACGACGCGGGTTTGTTTTGCTGGGCGGGGTCGGCCCACCAATCACTGTAATGAAAGTCTATCATTACATCCATTCCCAACTCTTTGGCTCTTTTGGCCTTCTCCACCACATCGGCAGTGTTACACCAATTGCCATGTTTGCTCGGGTCTACCCATACGCGAATACGGATGGCATTAAGTCCTAGTTCCTTCATCAGAGCCGTACACTCACGCTGCTCACCTTTGGCATTATAGAAGTTGTAGCCTTTGGATTCGTATTCGGTGACCCATCCTATGTCGGCACCTTTGGCAAATTCCACCTCTGTAGTTCCATCGTCACCATCGGGATCGACATCGGGCACAGGAATTATTTCGTTATTACTGCTACACGCTACTATAGAAAAAGTAATACCCAAAAAGAAAGACAAAAATTTCATGTGTTTCATGGCAAATATAGTTATCAATGATACAAATATAATAAATAAAAGCATAATCATTCAAGCCAGATACTCCCTATCTCTATTTCCGTAGCCTTTTCAGCAACTCCATCAAAAGAGAGTTCGAGAGTTTCAATCCCTTCTACCTTGAAAGGTATTTCAGTCTGCGGACGGAAATAATTATCAAGGAAGACCGGATAGACGTGGGGAAGTAAAGCTGTATTTGTTTGCTTCAAATCCTGCAAGGATATACGAATGATACCATCAGTCGCAGCGGCACACGAAGCAAGGTAGGTATATCCGTCAGAAGTAATGAAGCCGGCTTTTAGCCCTTCGGGGAACTTCTTTGCATGGATACACAAAGTGCGGCAGGAAGCGAGTCGATCAGGGCGTCCATCGATATCATCTTTAATGTAACGACGAAGAACGAAGACAGACGCCTTATCTTTAGACTCGAAAGTGATGCGCAAGGTCGGCTTCTCTGTCGGTGCATTTTGTATTAACTGGCGATTCGTACGGCTCCATTCGGGCATAGTATATGTTTCCAACTTACTATCAGCATCCACTATTTCCAGCAGAGGCAGTGATTTTTCAGGAGCAACTACGTTGGTTTCCCACAGGGTAGCCGAAGTATAGTCCCAATCCAGTGGACTCCTGGCTACTCCCGAAGGAAACGTTTGTCGCTTATCGCCTTGACAAACGACGATGTTATACCTAAAACAACCCTCTTTTATCTCTGTAGCAGGTACGGTAGCACGATAAGTGTAACCGCCTGCATGATTCATTTTCAGACAAGGATTCTTTTCATTCCAGAAAGATATCTTATCTGTGTAGATAATAACGGAATCGGGCATTTCATGGCCTGCCACAATAGCCTCTATCTGTAAATCTTTACCGGCATCTACTGCCTTGGCAGGAGAATGAGTAACAGTAAAACCTTTATTATCAGAAATGGATGGACGTACATATTCACCAAGAGTAATATTCTGCCAATGGGCATCAGCAGTCCATTTACCGGAAGCAGATATACCTTCACGCTGTAACAGATAGACACCCGGACGAAGGGTAGAAATCTTACCATTCGCAGCTTGTGTACTGAATGTATTTCCATTATTCAAACCGTTCACCCGGAATTGCTTACCTAAATCAGGTAAATTCAGAGTCATAGCCCATGCACCGGAGACAATGCGCATTACTTCTTTATCCAAAGAAGGCCTTGTAAACGGATCACTAACCTGTACCGCATCGGGCATTACTTCCAAGCGCCAAACACCCTCTTCCAAACGATCCAGCCAATACACGCCCGTACCTTCATAATTCACCACCGGAGATTTGCCACAACCGGCTATTGCGCGAAGCTGAGAAATATCTTTCGGACGGGTTTGAGTCGTATTGGAATAGTAGAATTTCTCTCCGTCATTCAGTTCGCTTAAATCCTGCACGTAGCTGACACGGAAGTCATTGAATAATGTATCTGCCGGATAACTGCCAAAACTCTCTCCCCTGCCCACTTTCTGTGCCACTTCTGCGGCAATCATCAATCCGACAGCTTTATTCGGGGTGTATGCTACATTCAGGTAATGAGTCTGGTATTCGGTATTGTAGGCTGCCATGTCAATAGGATCATAGGCAAACTGAGTAATCCACTGGAAACCGGCTGTGCGGAAAGTGCGTACAGTGGCCGGATACATATAAGAATAAAGAATATCAGCGGGATCAAATTCATAAACCATACGAGCCTTCTTATTGAAACCTTTCAGATTGGAGAAAGGAATATCGTAACGGTCTACGGAAGGCAGGAAATTCCCCTTGCGGGTATATCCGGATACAAGACCAATAGGATACCATTGATAGGTAGTACCTTGTATGGCTGTAGAATAGTAAGCCTCTACCACATGCTGGTTATGACTGACATTGTAGAACACCGGTTTGCGGTTGCCTGCACGTTTCAGGGCGGACAGCATCTTATTTATGTAACTACGCGTCTCAGCAACAGTGCCGGGATGGCAAGGCTCATTGTTTATTTCAAAGCCTACGATATAAGGATCGTCTTTGTAAGCATAACCTGTATAAGGATTCACATGGCGTACAAGAGCAGCAATATACTTTTCCTGTGCAGCAATAGCTTCTACATCACTATGAACAGCACATTTATCATAATGGGATGAGAAGCCATCGGTGGGCTGATTACGTTCCGGATAACCGTTGCCAAAATTTGTCTGTGCCGTGATAACGGTACGGATACCACGTTCCTGTAATTTATGAATAAGGTAGTCCAATAGTTCCAGGTGCTCATTTTCCAGCAAGTTACCTTCTGCATCAGAAATCTCTACGTCCCAGATGTGAATACGGTAAGCATTCAGTCCCAAGCGTGCCATGTGATAGACATCACGATCGATAGCTGCTTTACGATCCACTCCCAGATAGCCCATCGCCCGGTAGGCATGCGCAAAGGGTAAAGTGTAGTTCACACCAAAGAAAGAAGCTTCTTTCTTCGTATCCGACCAACGCATGACGCCGCCGGCATCTACATAGATAGTAGGAACGCTTTTTTGTACTTTGTTCTGTGCCGGAGCAACTACTGCCAGCAAACAAGTAATCAAGATAAGAATGTGTCTCTGCATGTCATCAAATTCAAGTTGGTTTTTCTTGACGGCAAAAGTAATGGAGGGCGATTATCCGTCAAAGCAGATATCGGACATAAAACGACACAAAAAGGACATACACTGATTATCAGCGACATCCATAGATAATTTCTGAGTTAGAATATAATAACAGCCATAAACGACAAATCGGATTAACTGGTATTTTTTCTCCAGATTCTTGTAATTATTAAGCATAAAGAAGTATCTTTGACGCATCCTTTATACAAGAGATAAAATGAGAAGACACACCAACATACTAATTTTGCTACTCCTTACAGGACTCTGTATTTCTGCAGAGGCACAAAATAATCCCTATAAAATAGACGACTCATTATATCCCATCTTCCAACGTGCCATCAAATGGCGTACTCAACCCCAAGGATTGCTTATTGCTGATACGCTTTATGCGGAAGCCACGCAAAAGAAAGATAAGAAAGCACAATGCCTGGCACTAACAATCCCTGTTAGTTTTTATTTGAGTACCAATAATTATGAGAAACTTGAACAGGCAGCAACCCGAGCAAAAGAAGAAGCAAGAAAGAATAACTATCTCCAATATTATTATTCCGCCTGTACCAATGAAATAAACTGCCTGTTAAATAACGGACATTCATTGCGAGCCCTGCAAAAAGCTGAAGAAATGAAAATACAGGCTTTCAAAGATCAGCACGAATATGGGATCTTTTCGTGTATCTACACTTTAGGGAATATCTACTACATGCGTCAAAACAGGGAGGTAGCCACAGAGTACTACAAAAATGCATTGGAATATATGCTGAAGAATCTACCCGATCAGGATCCGACATATATGTATATAAACCTTTCTGAATATTATCGGGATAAAGGAGAAGGTGAAGTGGCTTTAGAATATGCGGAAAAAGCAACTAAAGCTGCTAAAACCAATGAAAGCCGTGTAGCCGCCCTGCTAAACAAATGCGAAGCATTGTATTCCATAAAGCGTATCAATGACTTTAATGCCTGCTATGATGAATGCACGCGAGTAATAGAACAATATGGCGTTATCCGCAAAACAGCAGTACAACGCTTGCATATCTATAAACTCATTCTGAATAAAAATTACGATCAGGCACACACTGAAGCGGATTCCCTACGCAATCTATTATCAGTCTACCAGATGCACCATGAAATATATCTGAAATCTGGAAACTATGAAAAAGCTTATTTCTATAATGACTGGCTCCATAATTATCAGGATTCTGTCAACCGCCAGGTACAATCATCAGACATTGCCGAACTAAATGCACGTATAGGTACTGAACGCATAAAATTGGACGCCAAAGCCCTGGAATATCAGAATACAGCACTCAACCTGAAGAATACCCAGCTGGAACTGGATCGGACGAAATCGCAGTCTGAACTGGAAATGATGAATATCGAGAATAGCAAGTTAGTACTGGAAAACCGGAACCTGGATCTGGCACGCCTCAATGTAGAAGCGGAAAAGCAAAAAGCCATTTTAAAAGAGCAACAAAGCGCCTCCCAACATTACATCGTAACCCTCAGTCTTGTGCTCTCATTCTTGTTTCTTTTCACCTGCTTCCTGATATTCTACCTGTACAGACGCCGTAAAACAATGGCTATCCTACAGGAGAAAAATGAAGAACTCACCGTTGCACGCGATCATGCTGAGGAATCGGACCGAATGAAAAGCTTCTTTATACAGAACATGAGTCACGAAATTCGTACACCGCTCAATGCCATAGTCGGATTCTCGCAGGTATTATCTACTCCGGACATGGAAGTTGACGACGAAGAAAAGGAAGAGTTCAGTATGCTTATCCAGCAGAATTCCGAGTTGCTGACTACACTGATCAATGATGTCCTCGACCTCGCCAGTCTGGAAAGTGGTAAATACAGAATGCATTTGGCACCCCACCGTTGCAATGAATTATGCCAGGTAGCAATGGTTTCTGTTGTGCACCGTAACCCAAAAGAAGTGAAATCTTATTTCACTTCCGATGTGCCAAATGATTTCTTGTTTGTAACGGATAAAGAACGCTTGCAACAGGTACTTATCAATTTCCTGACCAATGCGGAGAAACACACGGAACGGGGTGAGATTCATCTTCATTGCTCTCTTACGGAAAATCCGGGAAAGATTACATTTTCCGTTGCAGATACCGGTCCGGGAATTCCGGCAGACCAGGCAGATTGCGTTTTCGACCGGTTAAGAAAGCTGGATGAATTCAAACAGGGCACAGGACTCGGATTGAATATCTGTTCCATCATTGCCGGACGCCTGAAAGGGGAAGTGAAACTGGATAAGAATTACACCGGAGGAGCACGTTTCTTGTTTATACTTCCGCTCGACAGTGTGCCTGATAAATAAAGCTCTGCTAAACAAAACTCACCACCCATTGTTCTCTTCGGAACGATAACAATCTAACGAAAGGACAATGAAAAAGTTGACGTATTCTTTCCTGCTCCTGATGCTTCTGACATCAGTTCCGGCCCTGGCCGATTATGCACCTGTCAATGTACAGACAGCACTGAAAAAAATGTATCCCGCCGCCAAGGATGTTGCCTGGTCACGGGATGAGACTTATTATGTAGCGGACTTTATACAGAATGGGTTCGACACAAAGGTCTGGTTCAACTCCGAAGCACAATGGGAAATGAGACAGATTGATTGGGGAACAATGGATGAAGTGCCCAATGCCGTGTACAATGCTTTTGCAGCAAGCGAATATTCCGATGGAATGGTGCAGGGAGTCACCTTAGTTCAGTTCCCCAAACGAGAAGCGGTGGTTTCCGTAGTTGTGGGAATGGCAAATACACAGACCAGATACCAGCTACTATTCACCCTCGACGGCGGATTGGAGGATGAACGCAATGCAACCTATTTCAACAACTTGCTTGGCGCAGAAGTCTTCTTATAATAGAGAACTACTTCCTCAAACATACTGCTTCGGGGTCACTCCAAACTCAGCCTGGAAGCATTTAGAGAAATAGGAATGATTGGAGAAACCAACCATATACATCACTTCGGCCACAGTAAACTTCTGCTGTTTCAGTAGCATAGCCGCCTTTTTCATGCGGATGGACTTAATGTATTCCACAGGTGTCATGCCCGTCAGTTGCTTTATCTTGCGATACATCTGCTTGTTATTGATTCCGGTCCATTCGCAAAGGGCATTCACATTCAGTTCGGAGTCTGAGATGTGTTCTTCAATCAGATTAATTACACTTGCCAGGAACTTCTCATCATAAGAAACCGCCTCTATCTCTTTCGGGGTAGAAAGAACTTCCATGCGGGCTTTCGCCTCATGCGTCTCCCGGCTATGTAATAACTGCTCCACACGCGAAAGTAAAATATCCGGTTCAAAAGGCTTAGGAATGAAGGCATCTATATGCAACTGGATACTTTCAAGCTCTGTTTCCTTATTACTTTTCGCTGTCAGCAAGATAATGGGAATAGTGGATGTGGGAATATTCTTCTTAATATGACGCACCATTTCAAGTCCATCCATCACGGGCATCATGACATCAGCTATAATCAGATCGGGCATTAATTCCATAGTGAGTTCCATACCTATCTTACCATTATCCGCTAAACGGCAACGATATTTGGTATGCAGTATCTGATAGATAAACTCTGAAACCTCCGGAGTATCATCCACAATCAGAAGCAATGGGGCATCCGGAGCAGGCATATTTGTATCTGGAACCACAGCTTCAACTCCGGCAGCAACAGGTTCGATATCAGAAGAAACAGTTTCCGGAGAAATTTCTACGACAGGCTGTTCCATAGCAATCAGCGGAAGGATCAGCGTAATGGTAGTACCTTTATTCTCTTCTGAAGAAAGGTGAACATTACCGCCATGCAGTTCAGTATAAGTCTTTACCAAATATAGTCCGATACCCGTTCCCTCCTTTTTGCCTGCCGTCTTGGGAGACTGAAAGAAACGCTGGAAGACATACGGTTGATCCTGGTGGGAAACACCGATACCTGTATCTGATACAGAGATATTCACCTTTTTATCAGAAGCCTGTAAACGAAGCGTTACCTCACCCTCCTCCGGAGTATACTTCACAGCATTAGACAAAAGATTATCCAAGATAGATTCCAGCTTTATGGCATCCATCTGTATGTATATCTTTTCACGGTCGGTATAGAAATGGAAAGTTAGCTTCTTCTCTTTCGTCTTCTCCTCTGCATACATGGCAAATAAACCACGCGCAAAAGATACTAGTTCGATTTGAGAAAATATCAGCAACGTATTGTTGCCACTATCCACCCGGTTGAAGTCCAGTCCCTGATGAATAAGTGAATTCAGCTTCATGGCATTGCGATGCACCTGCTCCAGTTGTTTCTTTTCCTGCTGGTCCTTGATACCGGGCAGCAGTTTACTGATAGGAGCGATAATCATGCTCAACGGAGTTTTCAAGTCGTGGGAAAGATTGGTGAAAAACTCTATCTTCGCCTGTGATTGTTCCAGAATCTTCTCCTTCTCCATACGTTCCAGCTTCAAGCGATTCTTTACACGAAAGAAGTTGATGGTCCAGATCACCAGTACCAAGCAGAGCAAGGCATAGAATACCTTTGCCCACGGAGTATAGTACCAGGGCGGAATGATATGAACCTCCAGTGTATAAGCCCGGTCCGATGGTTTTCCATAAATGTCCAACTTACTCACCAGCAGACGATAGTCTCCATAACTCAGGTTATTGTAAGTAATACGGTTCGTATTCGCTTTCAACAAGTTCCACTCACGATCCACGCCTTCCAGACGATAGACTAATTTGCTTTTCTCTTCAAGAGAATAAGGCAGGTCGGAAAGTTCAAAGGCAAGGTTATTCTGGTCATAAGCCAGTTCTATCCGTTGCGAGTAACGGATACTTTGTCCGGGCAATGAGAAAGTACCGGAGCGTCTGGTATCGGAATGTGAAACATCAGTTTGTGAGGCATTGGGCTGATACTGTTGGTTGTTGATGTAAATGGCAGTCAGGATAAGAGGCTTTTCGATGTGTTCCGCCAGCAGAGCTTCCGGTGAAGATATGGCAAAACCATCTGCCGTACCCAAATAAAACTCTCCGCTTATCCGGTCGAATAACATGCTGGTGAAACGTTTATCGGTGATATTCAGCCGGCGGATTTCCAGCGTCTGCTGATCTGCCACCCAGACACCATCGGTGGTAGATATCCAGATTTTTCCGTCAGCCTCAGCCATGGAAAGTATTGCATAGTGATTGTACTCATCGAAAGGAAGCATGCGGATACTATCGTTATCAGGCTGTACACGCATCACACCACCGGGAAAGCCTATCCAGATATGACCGTCTTGGGCAGAGAGGATGAAGTTGGGGGTTCTTTCGCCTGTCAGCTCGTCCGGGGCGATATGGGTTATCTCGCCTGTGCGAGGATTTATCTTCTCGATGCTGTTGGAACTGTTGTACAGCAATGCCCATACATTTCCCTCACGGTCAGGGATTAGCTGGTTGATGAACATGCCCGAAAGACCATTGTGGATGGAATACGTCTTCTCTGCCATATAGGGACCACCGGAAGAACGCATAAGGTTCTGTTTGTCTACCACAAAAATTCCACCGAGGCAAGTGGCTATCCAAAGTTTCCCTTCCCGGTCTTCAAACAAATGATACGCCCAGTTGGCATTGTAGCGGCGGGTGCTGTCCACAATGCTATAATGGACGAACTGGCGGTTCTTCGGATCAAAACGGCTGATGCTGCCATCGGTAGCCAGCCAGAGTTGCCGTTCCCGGTCTTCATAAAGATGGCGTACCCGGTTGTGCGACAAGGGATATTTCTGATCACCCATTTTATACCAGGCAACATCTTGCTCTTCACCCAGGGGCTGGGTGAAACGAATTAGTCCGTTGGTTCCGCCAAACCAGTAGGTTCCGTGTGTATCGCGAAGCATGGAATAGAACTGGTTCCCCTCTCCTGTTCCGGTGATTTGTGAAATAGGGATATAACGCAACGCATTATTATTCCGTGACATGGAAATTCCGTAATCCGTGCCCAGCCAGATGTTATGTTCCCGATCGGCAAAGATGGTCCAGATGATATTATTGGAGAGTGATTGCAGATTTCGGGAGTCGTGGACCACGTGCAGCAAAGGTTCTCCTTCCTGATATACATACAAACCATTGTCCGTGCCCACCAGCAACTGCCCACTGCCATCCAGTGCCAACGACTTGACGGAATTATCATAGAAAGCATCAATCCTCTGAGTACGCCCGTCAGCAGGCGTATATCTGAAAAGACACCCTTCCGTACCGATCCATATGCAGCCACGTGCCGTATCTTCCAGTAGGGAATTGATAAACTGGTTGCTCCGGTTGCCACTGCGAGGAAGGTCTATTGCTTCAAAATGCCGGGTAGCGGGGATATAACGACAGAAGCCATTATAGGTGCCGATATAAAGGAGCCCGTCCGAAGAGCGAATCAGTGAATAGATGGTCTGGTGTGGAATACCTTCGGTAACGGCAGAGAGTTGGTGGTCGTTCAGCGAATAGGTATAGAGGCCGTTCAATGTTCCCAACCACAGCAGACCGTCGTGTACAAGCAATGTCCGGATATCGGTCGGAAGTTGCGTTTCCGGTTCTTCATAGGTATCTGTACGATAGTTGTAAATCAGCAAACCATTGTCGGCACCCAGATAAAGATAGGTACTGTCTACCACCGTACCGCAATAAATCTGTGTATTGCTACGCTTGGCGAAAGTGAAATGTGGCTGCGTGGAATAACCGTCATAACTGAACAACCCTTTATTGGAACCGATCCATATCAGTCCCTGTGTATCTTGCAGAAAGCAATTGATTACAGAAGCTTCCGTCCCCAGACCGATATTATCGAACAAGCGATAATCCGATTTCTGTCCGGACAGCTTGAGGGGAAGCGTTATCTGCAAAAGTATAAGTAGAAGAAGAAAAACAGGTCTGCGCATACACTTCGGTTTGTTAAAGGTCGGGGACAAAGATAAAACTAATCTGTAACAAACGCCCTGCACCTTTCTGAAAAATTGCCTAAATCTTATGAGGGAATCCTCTAAAGTAACCTACTCTAATCGTTTGTTATGCTCTGAAACTTTTCACTCCTTCCATGTAACACCTAGCCCAATACTTTCTGCCTCATACTTACCAACTCTTAGGATACATGCAAACGTTTGCATAAATCTCTAACCCGATAACTGTCAATGAAGAAGCGATATTTCATGTATTCAACTATTTTTGCAATCGGATAGGTCAGTTCAATAAGATAAGCTGCACCTCAGCAATAAAAAACAAGCAAGCTTATTTTGTATTGTTTTTGGTTTGCACTACCTTTGGATAAAGGAATACTTAGAGAATACCATGAATAAACCGCAGATTACCATCAAGGACATAGCACGGGCGTTGAACGTCTCGCCCTCTACCGTGTCAAGAGCGTTGAAGGACAACCCGGATATCAGCCAGGAAACCCGCAACCTTATACATGCTTACGCCCGCGAGCATAATTATAAGCCTAACGTACTTGCAGTAAATCTTCGAGCCAGCCGTTCGAATACAATCGGTGTAATTGTACCGCAACTGGTACATCACTTTTTCTCGTGCGTGCTGAGTGGCATTGAAAAGGCTGCCGCCGAAGCGGGATACAATATTCTGGTAGCCCAGAGCAACGAATCTTACGAGCAGGAAGTGAAGATAGTACATTCATTCCTTGCCGCCCGCGTCTGTGGTGTGATTGCCTCTCTGGCAAAGGATACTTCCCAATACGACCATTATCAGGACCTGCTGAATAATAATATCCCCATTGTGTTCTACGACCGCATCTGTACCGGATTGAAAACGGAACGGGTGGTAGTGGACGACTATGCCGGTTCTTTTGCCGCCGTGGAGTATATGATACAGACAGGTTGCAAACGTATCCTGTTTTATGGAGCAGCCCCGCATCTGGAAATCACCAAGAATCGCCGGAATGGCTATCTGGATGCCATGAAGAAATACAAGATTCCCGTAGACGACAGCATGATTATGCTGTGTGATACACGAGAACGCGCCATATCCATCACCCCTGACATACTGGAAGGTCCCGACCATCCCGATGGTTTCTTTGCCATCAATGACGAAACAGCTTCGGGCATTCTGTATGCCTGCAAACTGGTTGGAAAGAAAGTTCCCGACGAAGTATCGATCTGCGGGTTTACCGACGGCGCCATTGCCCAAAGCACAGATCCCAAACTGACCACCGTGGAACAGCACGGAGAAGAAGTCGGAAAAAGTGCTTTCAGCATTCTGACAGGCAAGCTGGGAGGGGGCGATGATAAGAGTAACAACAAGATTGTGAGGACGAATCTTGTAGTGAGGGGAACAACGAAATAACTGAATAAATATCTAATACATAAAATTAAGAATGAAAGTAAAACCTGATTTGAGCTTTTGGAAGCTGTGGAATATCAGCTTCGGCTTCTTTGGCGTACAGATCGCATATGCTTTGCAGAGTGCGAACATCAGCCGTATTTTCGCGACATTGGGTGCAGACCCGCACAATTTAAGTTATTTTTGGATATTGCCACCATTGGCAGGTATCATCGTACAGCCCATCGTAGGTGCTGCAAGCGACAAAACGTGGACACGCTTCGGACGACGTATTCCTTACCTGTTTGTCGGTTCACTGGTAGCCGTACTGGTAATGTGCCTGCTGCCGAATGCCGGTAGTTTCGGTATGGCAGTCAGCACGGCAATGATATTCGGATTAGTATCATTGATGTTCCTGGATACATCCATCAATATGGCGATGCAGCCATTCAAGATGATGGTGGGCGACATGGTAAACGAAAAGCAGAAAGGTCTTGCCTACTCTATCCAGAGTTTCCTGTGCAATGCCGGTAGCTTGGTAGGTTTCCTGTTCCCGTTCATTTTTACATGGATAGGTATCAGCAACATAGCTCCCCAAGGTGTAGTTCCCGACTCGGTTATCTATTCCTTCTATATCGGAGCAGCCATTCTGATACTTTGTGTCATCTACACCACGGTAAAGGTGAAAGAAATGCCACCTGCCGAATATGCAGAATACCATGGCATCACCGAAGAGGAAAAAAAGGAAAAGATCAATATGGTGAAACTGCTGGTGAAAGCACCGAAAGCTTTCTGGACGGTAGGTTTGGTTCAGTTCTTCTGCTGGTTTGCCTTCATGTTCATGTGGACCTATACCAATGGTAGTGTAGCTGCCAATGTATTCGATGCTCCTACCGTTGAAACAGTGGTGAACGGTGCAAGCAAAATAGTGCTGGACACTAAGAGTATCCAATATCAGAATGCTGCCGACTGGGTAGGCGTATTGTTTGCCGTACAGGCCATTGGTTCTGTACTCTGGGCTGTATGTATCCCGCTGTTCAAGAATCGCAAACAGATCTACTCACTCAGTCTTGTTTTGGGTGGTATAGGTTTCATCTCCACGTATTTCGTTCACAATCAATATGTATTGTTCATCTCCTTCTTGCTTATCGGTTGCGCATGGGCAGCTATGTTGGCATTGCCTTTCACCATCCTGACCAATGCTCTGAGCGGCGGACACATGGGTACCTATCTGGGACTGTTCAACGGAACGATCTGTATTCCGCAGATTGTAGCTGCTACGCTGGGTGGTAGTATTCTGGCTCTGTTCACCCCGAAAGGTATGTTACCGCCTGAAATAAATATGCTTGTCATGGCAGGTGTGATGTTGATTATCGGTGCCGTTTGTGTATATTTAATCAAAGAGACCAAAGGAGAACAAGCAAAAGCATAATCCGTGCGAAAACATACTTAAAAGGGGATGTCTATCCCTCTATAACGAACAACTCTCTTCTCTACGATAATCGCCCCGTTCCTTTAAAAAGATCGGGGCGATTCTTATAAAGGAACCAAACACATCTTATTCTTTAGACATTCCTTGTCTTCTTTTTTTCCTCATCATTGCCGTTTATCCGTTTATTTGTTTATCTTTACCGCCATAATCACCATTGAGATACACACCATGAAAAGATACCTTAAAACCGATGAATGGAATATTATTGAAGATAACTTTCACGCCGACAACCTGCGAATGTCAGAAAGTATATTCAGCCTTGGGAACGGTCGCTTCGGCCAGCGGGGCAATTTCGAGGAACCTTATTCAAGCGACTCATACCGTGGTTCATTCGTTGCCGGTATCACTTTTCTTGATAAAACGCGTGTAGGCTGGTGGAAAAACGGTTTCCCTCATTTCTATACCCGTATTCCCAATGCAGCTGACTGGAGTCGTGTCAGCCTGCGTCTCATCGACGAAGAACTGGACCTGGCACAATGGGACGTGAACAGCTTCAGCCGCAGGCTCAATATGAAAGCGGGTATCTCCTACCGGGACTTCGAAATCACATCTCCCAAAGGACACCAAATACGGGTACATGTGGAGCATATCAACAATATGGCTCACCCCGATTTATGTCTGATAAAATACAGCGTCACCTCCATCAATTATACGGGAAGAATATCACTGATTCCCTCCCTGGATGCAGTCATAGTCAATAAGGACGATGATCTGAACGAGAAGATATGGAATATCCTCCGTTCTGGTGTCACAAAGGATTGTGCTTACCTATGGACGCAAACCCGGCGGGAAGATGCGCAAGTGTGCTATGCCATGACCTATCAGTTCTTCAAGAACGGCAAAGAAGCCACCTCGAACCCGATACGCATTGAAAAGGAGAAACAAACCGGGTTCAGCATCGGGGCAGATGTGAAACCGGGAGACAATGTAATGCTCATCAAATATACCGTTATAAGTTCGTCGCTCTATGATGAACGTCAGGAACTGATAGAACATTCCGTCACCAAAGCCCGTCAGACTAAAATAGACGGCTGGGATAAGCTGGAAAACGATCATCAGCAAGCCTGGGCCAATATATGGAAAGAAATGGATGTGGTTATCGAAGGCGATCCGGAAGCACAACAGGGTATCCGGTACAACATCTTTCAACTATGCCAAACGTACCGCGGTGATGATCCGCGCCTGAATATCGGCCCGAAAGGCTTCACAGGTGAAAAATACGGTGGAAACACATATTGGAATACGGAACTTTGTTGTGTACCGTTCTTCCTACTCTCTACTCCGAGGGAGATTGTAAAAAACCTGTTGATATACCGTTATAACCAACTACCGAAAGCGATAGAGAATGCCCGCAAACTGGGTTTCAAAGAGGGTGCCGCCCTCTTCCCGCAAGTTACTTACAGCGGTGAGGAATGCCACAGTGAATGGGAAATTACCTTTGAAGAAATACATCGCAATAATATCATCGTCTATGCCATTGCACAGCATGCTGCAATCACGGGTAGCAAAGATTATGTAGCCAAATACGGACTGGAAGTAATGATCGCCGTCTCCCGTTTCTGGAGCCAGCGTGTATCTTTCTCCAAACCAAAACAGAAATATGTGATACTGGGTGTCACCGGACCGGATGAGTACGAGAACAACGTAGATAATAACTGGTACACCAATTACTCGTGTGTGCAGTGCCTGCGGATGACACTTAACTATCTTGAAATTATTGCCGGAGAATACCCCGACGAATATGCGCGTGTACGCCGTGTCACCAACCTCCGCCAACAAGAAGAGGCTGAATGCTGGCGCGACATCATCAACCGTATGTATCTGCCGGAAGATAAAGAACTGGGGATCTTTGTACAAAATGACGGTTTCCTGGATAAGGAACTGAACAGTGCCGATGCCATTCCACCCGAAGAACGCCCCATCAATCAGCACTGGTCGTGGGATCGTATTCTTCGTTCATGCTACATCAAACAAAGCGATGTATTGTTGGGCCTATATCTGTATTATTTCAATTTCGATAAGGAAACTGTCCGCCGTAACTTCGATTTCTATGAAACAATGACGGTGCATGAATCTTCACTTTCCCCGCACATCCACTCCATTCTTGCCGCCCGCATCGGAGAAGTGGAAAAGGCTTACCAACTCTTTCTGCATGCCACCCGTCTCGACCTGGATGATTACAACAACGAAACTCACCAAGGACTGCATATCACCAGTATGCCGGGCAGCTGGCTTGCCATTGTACGAGGCTTTGCCGGGATGCAGATTCTGGAGGGCATACTCTCTTTCTTCCCAGTCATTCCAGAGAAGTGGAACAGTTACTCCTTCCAGATAAATTATCAGGGACGTACACTTCATATGCATGTAAGCAAAGAAATAAATATTTCACTTATTGCCGGAGAAGAACTGAACATACAAGTATATAAAAACGTTTATAAGCTCAAATTGGGCACCGATTTGTTGCTCAGGATAGAGGAGTAGAAGCCTTATCATTAACAACGCGTAACAAAATAAACCGGGAGAACAATTATCTGTTTTTCCGGTTTTATGTTTTTTATACCTAAACGAACAACTATATATTAGTATGAAGAAAATCTATTTGTTCGCCATCAGCGTGATGCTGCTTGCCACATCATGCGGGCACAAGAAAGAGGGCGATGCCACGCTGGTCCGACCTGTCAAGACAGCTACTGCCAGCTCCCAATCGGTCATCCGGAAAGACTTCTCCGGTATTGTAGAAGCCGTAGAATACGTGAAACTGGCCTTCCGTGTCAGCGGACAGGTCATAAATCTTCCTGTGGTAGAAGGCCAGCGAGTAAAGAAAGGACAGTTGATCGCCGCCATTGATCCGCGCGACATTTCCCTGCAATATGCCGCCGACAAAGCCGCTTACGAAACTGCCGCAGCACAGGTAGAACGTAACAAACGCTTGTTGGGACGTCAGGCTATCTCCGTGCAGGAATATGAAATTAGCGTTGCCAATTATCAAAAAGCAAAGTCAGCTTATGAATTATCCAGCAATAATATGCGGGATACCAAACTTACCGCTCCCTTCGACGGTTCTATTGAAAAACGTCTGGTAGAAAACTATCAGCGCGTGAACTCTGGGGAAGGCATTGTACAACTGGTGAATACACAAAAGCTCCGTATCAAATTCACCGTACCGGATGATTATCTCTATCTACTTCGGGCAAAGGACGTAACATTCAAAGTGGTATTCGATACCTATCCGGGCACGGTATTCAATGCAAAACTGGAAGAATATCTGGACATTTCTACAGCCGGAACAGGTATTCCGGTAACTATTACGATTGAAGATCCCGCTTTCAACCGTTCCCTATACGATGTGAAACCGGGATTTACGTGCAAAATCAAATTGGCTTCGGACGTAGCTCCCTTCTTGGAAGAAAAGCTTGTGAATATTCCGCTCAGTGCCATATTCGGTGAAAGCGAGAACCAGAAAACCTATGTGTGGGTAGTAAAGGATAATAAGGTAAGCAAGCGGGAAGTAACCGTATACTCTCCTACCGGAGAAGCCAATGCTCTTATCTCTACCGGTGTACAGCCGGGAGAAACTATTGTGATTGCCGGAGTGCACCAACTGGTCGAGGGACAGACGGTGAAAGTTATCAATTAAATGATAATTTAGTAGGAGATGAAAGGCTGAAGTATCTCAAATTCTCCTCCTCTTGGGAGGAGGAGTACCCGTAGGGGGAGGTGGTAGGTAAAACAATAAAATACCTATGAATAATAAAATTAAGGAATTTTTCTCTCACCTACCACCCCGCCCGTTGGGCACCCCTCCTCCAACTGGAGGAGGGGAATTGAGATAGTCAGAATACCAATAGCTTCGCCGCTAAATTATCATTTATAGAATCTAAAACATAAATATAAATCATATGAATTTAGCTAAATATGCATTAGACAACACCAAGATTGTTTATTTCTTCCTGGCTGTGTTGCTAATCGGCGGTATACTATCATTCGACCGGTTGGGAAAGAAAGAAGATGCACCCTTTGTCATCAAGTCAGCGGTCATAATGACCCGTTACCCGGGGGCAGAACCTGCAGAAGTAGAACGACTGATCACCGAACCGATCTCCCGCGAGATACAGTCGATGAGTGGTGTATATAAAATTAAATCGGAGTCCATGTACGGATTATCCAAGATAACATTCGAGCTTCAACCTTCCCTTTCCGCAGAATCCATTCCGCAGAAGTGGGATGAATTGCGCCGCAAGGTGCTCAACATACAACCGCAACTACCCGCCGGTGCTTCCGTTCCCACGGTATCGGATGATTTCGGCGATGTATTCGGTATATACTATGGCTTGGTTGGCGATGACGGTTTCTCTTACGAAGAAATGCGCAATTGGGCAGAACGTATCAAAACCCAGGTTATCACTGCTGATGGGGTAATGAAAGTAGCCTTGTTCGGTACACAAACCGAGGTGGTGAATATCTATATATCCGTCAATAAACTGGCCGGTATGGGTATAGATCCGAAACAAGTAGCAAGCCTGTTACAATCACAAAACCAGATTATCAATACAGGTGAAATCAATGCCGGTGAACAACAACTGCGCATTGTAGCCAACGGAACCTATACCACTGTTAATGACATCCGGAACCAAGTGATTACCACTCCGGGCGGACAGGTGAAACTGGGCGATATTGCCGTCATTGAAAAAGGATATATGGACCCTCCCGGCAACATCATGCACGTCAACGGGAAGCGTGCCATAGGTATCGGTGTTTCCACCGACCCGACAAAAGATGTAGTAAAGACTGGAGAACTGGTAGATCAGAAACTGGCTGAACTTCTTCCCCTTATTCCGGTAGGGTTGGAATTGGAAAGTCTGTATCCGGAAAATGTCATAGCTCAGGAAGCAAATAATGGTTTCATCATTAACCTGATAGAATCCCTACTCATTGTAATTGTTATCATCATGCTGGTGATGGGACTGCGTGCAGGTATACTTATCGGCAGTTCGTTGATATTCACCATTGGCGGTACGCTGCTCATCATGTCTTTCATGGGAGTAGGATTAAACCGTACTTCACTGGCAGGTTTCATCATTGCCATGGGTATGCTGGTGGATAATGCTATCGTAGTGACGGACAATGCACAAATAGCCATTGCCCGAGGTATAAACCGGCGAAAAGCACTGATAGATGGAGCTACCGGACCACAATGGGGATTACTTGGCGCTACGTTCATCGCCATTTGTTCATTTCTGCCGTTGTACCTCGCCCCTTCTGCCGTAGCGGAAATCGTGAAACCTCTATTTGTCGTACTTGCCATTTCTTTGGGATTAAGCTGGATACTGGCACTCACACAAACCACCACTTTCGGTAACTTTATTCTGAAAGCCAAATCCGGCGATACCAATAAAGACCCGTATGATAAACCTTTCTATCACAAGTTCGCCTCTATCCTCGGAGTGCTTATCAAGAAGAAGACTCTTACACTGGGTAGTATGGTAGTCCTGTTTATCATCTCACTGGTCATCATGGGAATGATGCCTCAAAACTTCTTCCCTTCACTGGATAAGCCCTATTTCCGTGCCGATATATTCTATCCGGACGGTTACAGCATCCGTGACGTGGAAAAGGAAATGAAACAGGTGGAAGCGCACCTCCTGCAACAACCGGAAGTGAAACGAATATCCACCACATTCGGAAGTACGCCGTTACGTTACTATCTGGCATCTACTTCCGTCGGTCCTAAGCCCAACTTTGCTAATATACTTATCGAACTGACCGACAGTAAATATACAAAGGAATACGAAGAGAACTTCGACCAGTATATGAAGGCAAACTATCCGAATGCCATTACCCGTACCACTTTGTTTAAGCTATCGCCTGCGGTAGACGCCGCCATTGAAATCGGCTTTATCGGTAATAATGTCGATTCACTGGTGATGCTGACCAACAAAGTCCTGGAAATCATGCATCGGGATGATGATCTCATCAACGTACGCAATTCATGGGGGAATAAGATTCCTGTATGGAAACCCGTTTACAGTCCGGAACGTGCCCAACCGTTAGGTGTCTCCCGGCAAAGTATGGCACAGAGCATTCAGATCGGTACAAGTGGTATGACATTAGGTGAATATCGTGAAGGCGATCAGGTGCTGCCCATCCTGCTAAAGGATAACACAGTCGATTCTTTCCGCATCAACGACCTGCGTACACTACCCGTATTCGGAACAACACAGGAAACCACTACCCTGGAACAAGTAGTCAGTGAATTTGATTTCCAATATAAGTTCTCGAATGTGAAAGACTATAACCGCCAGATGGTAATGATGGCGCAAGCCGATCCACGCCGGGGAGTAAATGCCATAGCAGCATTCAATAAGATATGGAAAGAAGTACAAGAAGAAATTCAAGTACCGGAAGGATACACCATGAAGTATTTTGGTGAACAGGAAAGCCAGGCAGAAAGTAATGCAGCATTGGCAGCTAACATGCCACTAACATTTTTCTTAATGTTTATTACCCTGTTGTTCCTGTTCAGGACCTACCGCAAGCCAATTGTCATCCTATTGATGTTGCCGCTTATCTTTATCGGCATCGTGCTGGGATTAATCTTGCTTGATAAATCATTCGACTTTTTCTCTGTTCTCGGTCTACTGGGATTGATTGGTATGAATATCAAAAATGCAATTGTATTGGTCGACCAGATCGATATAGAAGCTGCTTCCGGAAAAGCACCGCTGAATGCAGTAATCAGTGCTACAACCAGCCGTATCATACCTGTAGCCATGGCGTCCGGAACTACGATTCTGGGTATGTTGCCGTTGCTATTCGACGCTATGTTCGGTGGTATGGCGGCAACCATCATGGGTGGTCTGCTAGTAGCCTCAGCATTGACGCTGTTCGTACTTCCGGTGGCATATTGCGCGATACATAAAATTAAATAATTATGAAAAAGATAATAACCATACTTACATTACTTTGCAGTTTCGGCCTGAAATCCGGAGCCCAGCAGTACTTAAGCCGCGAAGCATATCGTGACAAAGTAGAAGCCTACAGCCAGGTACTGAAACAACAGCGCTTGAAAACCATGGCAAGCACCGAAGCGCGAAAAATAGCAAATACCGGCTTCTTGCCACAAATAGACATCACTGCCGAAGGTACCGCCAACCTCAACCACCTGGATAAGTGGAACAGTCCGAAAGGTGAATACCGCCCCTACACCTATCAGGCACTCGCAACTTTGGCACAGCCCCTCTATACCGGTGGTTCACTGATAGCTCAGAAGCGTATGGCACAGGCTGACGAAGAGCTGAGCCAACTCACCACTGAACTAACTCTCGATCAAATTCATTATCAAAGCGATGCCGTTTATTGGAATGCCTCAGCCGCCTATGCCAGTCTTGAGGCTGCTGCAACATTTCAGGATATCATAAAGAAGCAGCACGATATTATTCAGGATCGTTTCAACGATGGCGCTATCAGTCGTACAGACCTGCTGATGATTTCCACCCGCCAGAAAGAAGCAGAATTGCAGTATATCAAGGCCCGCCAGAACTATACCCTTGCCTTGCAACAACTGAACATTTTGATGGGAGTAGCACCCAATACTCCCGTAGATAGCCTAAGTGAAATCAGTATAGCCAGTGAACCCGTCGACATTCTTGGACTTGACGATGTACTTCCACGCCGTGCCGATTATGCCAGCACAACGGTAAACATAGCCCGAAGTGAAGCACAACGCCATGCCGCCCTCAGCAAGTACAATCCTCAGGTAAGCATGTTCCTTGCCACAGGTTGGGATACCGGTATCACGTACATGGGACAGGAAATTCCCCATACGCCTGTAGCCGGAGTAAACGTCAGTATCCCCATCTTCCGTTGGGGGGCGCGTTTCAAGACAAACCGGCAACAGAAAGCATTCATTGGTATCCAGAAGCTGCAACAAAGTTATATCACTGATAATATTCTTGAAGAACTCTCCGCCGCCACTACAAAATTGACGGAAACGGAGCAACAAGTAAAGACAGCAAAGGAAAATATGGCTCTTGCTGAAGAGAATCTGGACCTTGTCACTTTCTCTTATAATGAAGGAAAATCCAGTATGGCAGATGTTTTGTCCGCACAATTGTCGTGGACACAGGCACATACGAACCTGATCAATGCGCATCTGGCAGAGAAAATGGCAGTGGCAGAATACAAGAAAGTGATTAGTGAATAAGAAATCCCATAAAAGCTAAATTAACTTCATTATAGCAGCAAAACGTCCGCAAAATACATTCCTATATGTATCTTGCGGACGCTATTTTTATTTGAGGAATGAAGAACTTTACGATATTATTCCTTACTCACCTTTTCATATGGAACAGATTCCTCGCATAATATTTGTGTCAATCTTTCCGGATTCCGTTGACAACTCCATACTGCAGCAATATATATCACTTCATTTTCTAAATAGTAAATGAGTTCAAAGTTTTTATGCACCACATATGAACGATAACTATGCATTTTCCCCATCAACCGATAATCAACTTTCCCTGCCTTAGGAAACGTCAACAACACATCTGCACCGTCCAATATCTCATTATATATTCTCAAAGCCCCCTGCGAGTTCCATTGCGAATAATAATAATATAAGGTTTCCAAATCTTCGGCAGCCTCTTCCGACCATTCTAATCGCATAGCGGATGGCGTTTACGTAATTCCTCCGTCGTATAGGTTCTCCCTGCACGAATAGAGTCCTCCGATAGTTCGAGCCGTTCTTCCAACTCTTCTATTGTATAGTTGCAAGGCATTTTGCTTCGTTGCATCTTAATGCTACGAAGCGCACGAAGTGCCTGTTGCATCATGGCCTCATCATTTACAAGGCTCATGGCTTCATTGATGTAAGCCTCTTTCAGTTCTTGCCTTATCATAGAAATAACATTTATAGTTCCAACTATGCAAAGTTACTTATTCTTCCATAAAAATCCCCCTCACCATTCATTTTTTTTGAATAGTGAGGGGGAATAAATATATTTAAGCCTACCTTATCCCAAGAACGAGATCAGCACACCCGCAGCCACCGCCGAACCGATAACACCGGAGATATTACTGGACATACAGTAATTCAGCACATGGTTCTTCGGATCATACTTCGTAGCAATCTCATTGCACACACGGCTTGCCATAGGCACAGCACTCAATCCTGTTGCACCGATCAGCGGATTGATCTTCTTCTTGCTGAACAGGTTGAACAGCTTCACAAAGAAGATACCACCTGAAATAGAAAGTGCAAATGCAAGGAAACCACCCACTACAATGCCGATAGTCGTCCAGTTCAGGAACGCTTCACTTGTCATTGTGGCACCTACACTCAGTCCTAAGAAAATAGTTGCCGCATTCATAATGCTATTGGCAGCTGCATCAAACAAACGACTGGTATCCGCACCGATTTCTTTTATCAAGTTACCAAACATCAACATACCAATCAAAGGCACTGCCGTCGGCACAAAGAGAGCAACAACCGTAGTCACTGCAATCGGGAAAATAATCTTCAGTACACGCAGGTTCTTGATTTCAGTTTTCGAAGGATAAAGTTTCTCTTGCTCCTTCATATTGATCATCAATTCCTTCTTGGAACAAAGCAATTTCACCACTAACGGAATAATCACCGGCACCAATGCCATGTAAGAGTATGCGGCAATAGCAATCGGGCCCAACAAATGCGGAGCCAACTTGATTGTCGTAAAAATTGCAGTAGGACCGTCAGCCCCACCAATGATACCAAGAGCACCAGCTTCCTGCGGCGTGAAACCGATCATCACTGCACACAACAATACCGTAAAGATACCCAGCTGTGCTGCTGCCCCAAAGATAGAGAGATGCAGGTTGCGAAGCATCGGTCCGAAGTCGGTTAAAGCACCCACACCCATAAAGATGATAGGCGGCAGGAAGCCCGTCTTAATCAACATATAATAGATGAAGTTCATCAGTCCCAGGTCGTGTGCAATTTCATGCAACGGCATTTCCCAAATGTTCTTCATTACTCCATTTACCAGAACCATTCCATCCTGATCTGCCTGGATGACACCCATCTCTCCACCGGGAAAGTTAGCAATGAGCACACCGAAAGCGATAGGTACCAACAGCAAAGGTTCGTAATGCTTCTTGATACCCAAATACAGCAGAATGAAAGCAATGGCATACATCACCAGAAACGACGGGTCAGCAATGATGTTGCTGAAGGCCGTCATATCGTAGAGTCTTGCAAATATTTCTTCCATCGCTGTTTATCCTATCTTCATTAATACATCATCTTCTGCAACAGAGTCACCCGAAGTAGCACAAATAGCCGTCACAGTACCGTCAAAATCGGCACGAATGGCATTGTATGTCTTCATAGCTTCAATGTAGCAAAGCAAATCACCTTTCTTCACTTTATCACCCACCTTTATCGGGGTCTCCTGGGCATTCTTCGTCAGGAAGAATTTGCCTTCCAACGGAGCAGGTACATCCTGCCCTTCACCTACGGGAGCTTCCACTTTCGCTGTAGCATCTGCCGGCAAATCAATATCACCATAAGCCACTGTCACGCGATAAGCCTGTCCATCCACCTGTACGGTAAGTGTTTTCGGTTTGGCGTCATCCAACGGAGACTTATTAAGTTCCGCCTTCTTCTTCTCCACGTCTGCCAGGAAGTCTTCTTTCGCCTTACCACTCTTATATGCTTCGTATTGCGCCGGATGCATGGCATATTCGAAGAGTTCTTCATCATCTTCGCCCAAATCCCATTTGTTCTCTTTCATCATCTTACGATACTTGTCGAGTGCATCTGGATAATTATCCTGTGGGTTTCCGGTAAAGAACTTACGACCTTCACGTTCGGCTTTCTCAATGATTTCGGGAGCCAGCGTACCCGGTAGTTTGCCTGCTTTACCCAGCAGCATATCCCAGATATCATCAGCGATCATACCCCAACGTTCCTTGCCTTTTTCCATGGCAATCACGTTCATCATCGCCAGATTCTTAACATACTGGCTGAACGGAGTTACCAACGGAGGATAACCTACACGCGGCCATACATAAGCCACTTCATTGAATAGCTTGATAAGCAGCTGATCCTGCGTCATAAACGGCAAATTACGTTTTGCCTTATATTTATTGATAGATTCCAGATTGGATTCCAAGTCAGCCATCAAACTACCCATCATACCACCCGGAAGTCCCGGACCGATCAGCAGAGAGTTCATCAAGCGGTTCTTCGGACTGATATACAAACCGAGGAAATCATCCATAAATTCCTGAATCAATGCACGCACTTTCATGTATGCTTCCATATTCACCTCAGGAACCTGGAAACCTGCATCTTTCAGCATAGCCTGCACACTCAGCAAGTCAGCGTGCCCCGTACCCCATGACAACGGTTCCATGCCCACGTCAATATAATCGCAACCTGCCTCGCAAACTTCGAGGATGCTTGCCATATTAAAACCTGGACCTGCATGACTATGGTATTGAATAGGAATTTCGGGGTGTGCAGCCTTGATATTTGCTACGATCTTGCCCAATGATACCGGGCGTCCGATACCTGCCATATCCTTGATACAGATTTCATCAGCACCCAGCTTAATCAGTTCCAATGCCATATTGGTGTAATATTCCACCGTATGGATGGGAGAATGAGTAATACAAAGTGAACACTGGGAAATCATTCCCGCTTCCTTTGCATAAGTGATGGAGGGAGCAATATTGCGAACATCATTCAATCCGCAGAATGTACGTGTGATATCTGTTCCCTGAACTTTCTTTACTTTATAAAACAGCTTACGCACATCGGCAGGCACGGGACTCATGCGAAGACCATTCAATGCGCGGTCCAACATATGAGTTTGTATACCGGCTTCGTGGAACGGTTTCGTCCATGCACGTACAGCTTTATTAGGATTTTCACCAAACAATAAATTTACCTGTTCAAAACCTCCGCCATTGGTTTCTACGCGGGCAAAACAGCCCATTTCAACGATAGCTGGAGCAACCTTTACCAGCTGGTCTACGCGGGGCACATATTTTCCGGCACTCTGCCACATGTCCCTGAACACCAGGCTGAACTTAATTTCCTTTTTCATACTAAATAAATAGGTGTGTGTTTTTTATTAAAGATTATCATTTTATTTTCTCGACCTTGGCTACTTTACCCTTGCCTTGTGTCACCACTGTTACAGCGGCACTGATAGCAGCCAAAATGTTTCCGGGAATTGCGGCAGGACCTTGCGCACCTTTCTTATCCGGCACCACCTCTTCAGGGGCGTACTTGTTTACCAGAAGAATAAGTCCTTTACCTAAGTAGATTACAATCAGCAGGATACAGAACACTGTTACCATACCTACCGCCATCAGCAGAAGCGCTGTGTTGAGATTTTCCATATTATAAATTATTAGTTATTCGGTCTGTTTTATAAAAAATCGTCCGAAATTACGGATTATCAATGAAATAAAATAGAAAAATAACACTAAAAGATGCTAAAACGAAAGTTTCCATGCTTTCCCTTCAAACGGAGGGATTGCATGGAAACCATCTGTCACAAGTCAGGAAATATCAGAAGTTACCAACTTGCCGGAACCGGGAGATTAGCCCAGCGGATCGTCCTCAATACCGCCGTCGCCGCTACCACCTTGGTTGCCGGAATCGCCGCTACCACTGTTGGTAATGCTTTTACCCCACTCTTCCCAGAATACATTGGTATTTACCATGGAACGGGTAGTCACCTGACGCCCACTATTACGTTCTACCTCAGGAATGAAACGAACACGCACACCATTAATCTGCGAAGCAGTTACTTCTTTGGCGGTCGCTACACCTTTTTTAGTAGAAGAAGCCGTATAATAGAAAGTCCCTACTCCATCAATCTTCACAGTACGTCCCTGTCCCATGTAATTACTCAATACGATTCCAAGATTCTCAATCACCGCATATGTATCACCGCGTGTTACAGTAGAAATAATAGATAATTGGTCAGCTACTTCACGGGTAGTTACAGGTTTGCCCACAGTTACAGATTGAGGATACCATAAATTGTTTATTGCCTTTTGAATTCTTTTAAAAAATGCCATAATCGTAAAATTTTAAATGATTAATATTATTATATTTTGTTTCTTTTATCTCATCCGCGATACGAAATTTCCACTTGGAGGCCTCAACAAGATTCCTTCCGTTTATCTCAGATTCGATGTTGCAAAGTTAATAGGTGGCATAAGAGAAAACAAGGAAACAGCATCTACCACACACTTCGTAAAACAACTAATAATCAACACATTATCAAAACCACATCTCTACAGGTTTCAATATAGAAGAAACTAATACATTTAAAATATTACAGCTATCTCTACAGAGAGAAGACATAAACAACTAATAATGAACAAGAGGCTCCTAAAGAGCCTCTACAAAAAGAAAAAGTCTAAAATAAGTCTACACATCAATTTTCCATATTCCCCAAATCAGTTTCTATTATATCCATCAAGATATTCTTCATGAATGCAACGGAAACCGCCAAGGTCATTTACCCTCGGTAAGGCGCACCGGTGCTACTCCTTCGAAGGTGATTTTCACTGGCTTTATGTATCCATTTGCATCAAACTCCAGTTTGTCGATACATACTTGGCGTTCGCCTGCAAGGGTACAGCCTAACGGGCGCCGGTGATACACGATATAGTGTTCGTCCTTTCCCGGTATTGAGATAACGGAATGGTGTCCTGCTCCCGTTGCTATAAGTGTGTCTTGCTGCAGTATTTTCCCGATCCGCTTGAACGGTCCGAGGGGGGAGTCGGCAATGGCATAGGCCACGCAGTAGTCAGGGCCTCCCCAACCGCCTTCCGACCACATGAAGTAATATTTCCCGTTTCTCTTCAGCATAAAGGGACCTTCTACATAGTTTTCAGGTGTAATCTCCCGGTAGTATTGCCCGTCTTCAAAAGGTTTGAGACGTAACAGGTCGTCTTCGAGCCTTACGACGTTGCAGTGTCTCCATCCACCGTAATACATATAATACTGCCCGTCATCATCACGGTAAACGAACTGGTCGATAGGCTGGGCCTTGTTGACAAACTTCGAGATGAGCGGTTTCCCCAATGCATCCTTGAATGGACCTTCAGGACGATCGGCCACAGCTACGCCAATGCCGCCATATTCCTTTTCATTCTGGATATCGTTACCACTGAAAAACAAGTAATACTTGTTGTTTGCACGAATGATGGAAGGCGCCCACAAAGCATATTCCACCCATTTTACATTTTCAATAGACAACACGTTAGGATGCTTTGTCCAGTTAATAAGGTCTTTGGACGAAAAGGCGTCGAAGTGTGTCTGCTGGTTGTATCCGGGGGTGATGGCACGAGTATGTCGCTCAGCATCTTTCTTATAAGTTATTGTATCCTCGCCATGCAGCATGGAGAGTGTGGGATAAATCCAATAGGTATCATCAAAGATGATTGCCTCCGGATCAGCATACCAGCCCGGAAAAACGGGGTTCGAACTTGTTACATTTCCCTTTTGTTGTGCGAACAGGGATGCCGTAAACATCAGACATGTAAATATTACAGATATTCTTATCATTTTTAATGAATTTATATGATTGAAAAAATAATCACTGCAGGGACTTCACCCAGAAGTTAAGAATGGAAATCTATATCAGGGAAAAAGCCGGAAATAGTATTCCATTTCGCGCAAATATACGAAAAAGCCAATCATTGTTGAGAATTTTACGCTCTTTTTTGTACTCCCAAATATTTAAAACACTTTCTATGGCCGGGGAATTAAAAATCAAGAATATTCATATAAGCACTTCTTGCCAAACGTGACGGTCTGTTCAAAGAGAATAACTGACTCAAAAGTAAGCAGGAAGATAAAGCCATAATCAGTATGGGACTGAATAGGGTTCAGTATACGACTGAATGCCATTCAGTATACGAGTGAATACCATTCATATAATGACTAAATTTCCACCACCTTGGAGTCCACCCCCAAAAAGCAATTAAATAAAAAGACTTTTATCACTTTTTTTCAGCATTTCCAAATAAATCCGTCCACCGTCTCCCCATTCTTGAACAATACCTCATCCATCTGCATCAGCCGTTTTTTCAGCCGGAACTTTTGTTGTGATACCGAAGCAGGAGACACAGCAGTAAATGCTGCTACCTGTGCATTCGTAAAACGCAGACGAATGAGCAGGCAGAGTTGAAGATCGGCAGGCGTCAATGAAGGAAAACGCCCAGTAAGCCCCTGTAGAAAACCATCGTATACGCGGTCAACCAACTGCGACAAGTGTTCCCAGTCTTTATCTGAAAGGTATTTGGGTTGGCGGCGTAGGCGTTCCACCACTTCATCACGGTCTATCAACGCTGAGGTAAGCGTCTGCACTTGTTGATTCAACAGGCAAATGCGTTCATTCTGCCCCTCCAACAGCTCCATTTCACGAGGTAGAGGGCGATTCTCATATTCCTTCAAACGAGTACGAAGGGAATTATTCTCTCCTCGCAAGAGCACATTCCGATCTGTGAGGTTCAGCAAAGATTCCTTTACTTCATCCCTCATTTCATCCGTCAGTGGCATCTCTTCCAGATAGGCTTCCAGTTCTGCCATTTCCCGTTCGTTATCACGAAGACGCTGCTCATTCTCACTGAGACTGACAATATAACGACGATGCTTCCTCTCTTTCGTAACATCTACCTTCAAAAATATCAGCCAAATGACCACAACTGCCTGGGCAAGTGCCAGCAGTCCCCAAAGGAGCTGTTCACGCCCGTTGGAGGGCATCAGACGAACCCGTTTTCCGTCGGAATGTTCCTTCACCTGATTGTATTCATTACGTAGATCAGATAGCAATTGAACGGTAAGAGTACTATCCGCAGCACCGGATTGCGCCAATGAGTCGGCACAGCAGAGAGAATGCTCGTAGTTCACTAAAGTCGGATCGGCAGGGGCTGAACAGGCAGATAGAATAAAAAGAAGAACTGTGAAAAGAAGAGATAAGAGAAGTTTCATCGGATTAGTGTAAGTGTTTACTTTTATATATTTATTTTAATTGAGAATACAAAGATAACTCTTTATCCTTATATATAAAGAATACAGGGATACAAAGTTTCTATTCTTTGCATCCCTGTATCCGGAAATTCCTAATTCTGAACATCTATCAGAACTCGCTTGTAAAATGGAATTTTATATTTTTAAAGTCCATCTGCGCCATTTGCAACACATAACCGCTATCAGCCAGGAACACATCCCTCCCCTCACGGTCCTTTGCCATATACTGGTACTTACGCTTCTTGAAAGCTTCCAGTTCTTCCGGATTATCACTCTCTATCCAGCAAGCCTTATACAAGCTCAACGGCTCCCAACGACACTTCGCACTGTATTCATTCTCCAAGCGATACTGGATAACCTCGAACTGCAACTGTCCTACCGTACCGATAATCTTACGCCCGTTGAACTGGTTAACAAACAATTGCGCCACACCTTCGTCCATCAACTGGTCGATACCCTTGGCAAGTTGTTTCTGCTTCATCGGGTCAGCATTCTCAATGTACTTGAACATCTCCGGTGAGAAGCTCGGCAAACCGCGGAAATGAAGCATCTCTCCTTCCGTCAGCGTATCACCAATCTTAAAAGTACCGTTATCCGGCAAACCGATAATATCGCCTGCCCAAGCCTCATCAACAGTCGTCTTACGCTGTGCCATGAACTGTGTGGGCGAAGAAAAACGCATCGTCTTTCCATGACGCACATGCATATATGGAGCATTACGCGTAAACTTACCTGAGCAAATCTTACAGAATGCAATACAAGAACGATGATTCGGGTCGATATTCGCCGTAATCTTGAAGACAAAACCGGTGAATTTAGGCTCTTCCGGCTCCACTTCACGCTCTTCCGCCTGCACTGGACGAGGGCTTGGGGCTATCTCCACAAAGCAATCCAGCAACTCCTGCACACCGAAGTTATTCAGGGCCGAACCAAAGAATACAGGTGCCACTTCCCCTTTCAGGTATTCTTCCTTATCAAATTCAGAATATACTCCATCTATCAGTTCCAACTCACCACGCAGTTTATCAGCCAGTTGTGTACCGATTTGCTTATCCAACTCTTCGGTATTGATATCTACTTCTACCTTTTCCGTCACCACTTGCTTGGAAGGCTGGAAAAGATTCAGATTGTTTTCATAGATGTTATAAACACCCTTGAAGCGGATACCACTTTCGATAGGCCACGTCAACGGGCGTACATGAATGGCAAGTTCTTCCTCCAACTCATCCAGCAAATCAAAAGGATCTTTGGCCTCACGGTCCATTTTATTGATAAATATAATAACCGGCGTATTACGCATACGGCACACCTCCATCAACTTACGCGTCTGCGTTTCCACACCTTTTGCACCATCCACAACAATGATAACGCTATCTACAGCAGTCAGCGTGCGGTATGTATCTTCGGCAAAGTCCTGATGACCGGGAGTATCGAGGATATTAATCTTATAATCTTTATAGTCAAACTCCATCACAGAGGTAGTTACAGAGATACCACGCTGTTTCTCTATATCCATCCAGTCGGATGTAGCGGTCTTCTTTATCTTATTGCTCTTTACAGCACCCGCTACCTGAATCTGTCCACCAAAAAGCAACAGTTTTTCAGTCAATGACGTTTTACCGGCATCCGGATGCGCGATAATCGCAAAGGTTCGTCTTCTTTCTATTTCGTTATTATTTGCCATATATATAAATAGGTATAATATTATGATTGGGCATTCAGTTTATCAATACACACTTTCAGGCTCTCTTCCCAATGGGGAACTTCAATGCCGAAAGTCTTTTTTATTTTCGTCTTATCCAATACGGAATAATGCGGGCGTGGTGCCTTTGCCGGATACTCATCCGTATGCAACGGGTTTACTTTACAGGTCGTGATACCGGCAATGCGATGAATAGCCACCGTAAAATCATACCAGGAACATACGCCCTCATCGCTGAAATGGTAAATACCCGGAACAATTCCCTGATTAATAGCTGCATAGATAGCCAGTGCCAGGTCATTTGCATAGGTCGGTGTGCCAATCTGATCGAAAACCACACCCAAAGACTCACGCTCACGCCCCAACCGTATCATCGTTTTCACAAAATTGTTTCCATAGATAGAATACAGCCAGGCGGTACGGATCACCATTGCTTTCTCGCAATTCTGCATCACCTCTTTCTCCCCACCCAGCTTAGTAAAACCGTAAACCGAATTAGGACAAGGCGGACAATCTTCTTTATAAGGTATATGCGCTGTTCCATCAAAGACATAATCCGTAGAAACCTGTATCATAGCAGCACCATTGGCCTGTGCAGCACGTGCCAGTATACCCGGAGCTTCCTGATTCAATTTGCGGCACAACTCTTCGTTATCTTCCGCTTTATCAACTGCCGTATAAGCAGCACAATTCACAACCACTTCAATGCCATTCTCAGCGATACATTTCTGCACTGCCTGCTCGTCGCAGATGTCCAGTTCTTGTACATCCGTAAAAAAATACGTGTGTTGTGGATTCTCTTTTGCAAGGACTTGCATTTCGTTACCAAGCTGTCCGTTGGCTCCGGTTACTAATATTCTCATCTTTATATGTACGATTTGACGATTTACGATTTACAATTGAAATTACATTATCGGCACTTTTCAGTTCATCACTTATTATTCAATCTCCAGTTCACCCTTCTTTTCTTTCTCATAATAGTTGGCAAGCAGGGAAATGAAACTGCTGATAGCTTCTATTGCTTTCGCAGTTCCCGTAGTTATTTCTTTCTTCTGCAAACGCAATAACAAAACCCCATATAAGGCTTCGAAACACGTTTCCAGTTCCGGCTCATCCTTCTTTCCACTTTTCTGTCGAAGCTCTACAATGAAAGGCAATGCTTTGAAATAAGCTGCACTATAATAAGGATACTTCGGGGATGCCAGCAATTCGCCGTGCAACTCCGTCAGGTTAATTATAATATTACGATTGATTTGTAAGTGACCATTTTCTTTCACTCCCTCGGTACGCATCATCTCAATCAGATTGCCGTACCATTCTTCCAAAGCCGTATGTTCTTCTTCCGGATAACGGAAGATTATGTTTTCGCGTATTTTATCGATATCACATCCGTTGGCACGTATCAGATCTTCTACTTGCCACATATATATAAGGTATTCCGCGATATTTTTCGCTTTCAATTGTTGCGCTATCTTCATGACTCTATGTTTCTTATCAGTAAAGTGACTCGCCCATCAGCGTAAACACCAACCCGAACACAGACACAACAATGACAATGCCCCCGATTATACGGTTCAATATCCAGATGCCGCGCAGGTTGAATTGCGTACGGACTTTATTCACAAAGTAAGTGATGCCAAACCACCACGCCAAGGCTCCCAACGCAATAGCCAGATATCCGGTAACCGCCTCAAAGACCAGTACGCCCTCACTGACAAATGCAAAGCGGGCAAAGAGTCCGATAAACAGGAAGATTATAAGCGGATTGGATAATGTGACGGCAAAAGCGGTAATGAAGTTATGAAAATAAGAACCTTTATTAGTAGAAATAGGACGAATAGACTGGACTGGATTGCTGCGGAATGTATAGATACCAAATGCCAGCAACATGATGCTTCCGAACAACTGCAAATAAAAGATATTTTTATTGACGTAATCGAATACAAAACTCATTCCATATCCTGTTAATAAAGCATAGGCAATGTCACTTAATGATGCTCCCAGACCTGTTATGAAGCCATACCAGCGTCCTTTATTCAATGTACGCTGGATGCACAACACCCCCACAGGTCCCAACGGAGCAGACACAACTACCCCGATAATGAACCCTTTCCATAATATATCGAATATGGTCCTTATCTCAATCATGGCTGCAAATATCGGACTTTTTTATGAGACGAACGAATTATGTTAACGTTTTTTCGACAGTAAGAACCGAGAGAGGCTTTTTTTAGTGACTTTTGGATATCCGGTGTTAGTCAGAAACTCTTCCGCTCCATGCCTGAGCCATGTTTTCTCCACTATTTTTTGGTCGCGGTAGCAATAGCCAGCAGATTATTCAACCATAAACAAAATTTCAACGATTAAATATAATTATTACAAGTTTTTCATTGCATAACCCATACATTTATAGTACCTTTGTAGCAGCAAAACAAATATAGAATCTATTATTATTAACAACATGAAAATCAAGCACATCACAAACAGCCTACTGTTTATTACACTGCTAGTATTTGCCAGTTGTATGGAAAAGGATGTATATAATCCTGACAGCAAAAAGGACAATGGAGAAGTAACCGATCTTGTAATCCCTTCCGATTTTCCATGGTCTACCACCTCAAAGGTCGCCGTAAATGTAACTACCGGTAATAAATCCAATCATATTTATACAATTTCCATCTATCCACAAGGAGCAAGCGAAGAAGCTTTACCCTTAGCCATCGGGACAGCCAGTAAAAACAATCCCTTTAGTGGCGAAATCATAGTACCAGCCAGTGACACGATCGTAACTGTAACCCAAACTTTACAGTATACCGATGGCAGCCAAATGACCTTGCAATGCAGCGCTCCTATTGTTAATAAAAGAGTGGCATTGAACTTAGGAGAGACAAATAGCAGAGCAATGTCCACTCGTTCTTCTGCCACATCTACCCGTGGCGATGACATTAAAGACTGGGATAAAGCGAAAGAACTTACTGCCGATATAACCAAAATAGAGAAAAACGAAATCTATAAAGTTCCTGTCGGAAAAATAGTTAATCTGAATGATAACATCAATATCATGCAAGAGGCTAAAATTTATATAGCGGGGACGTTGGTTATTTCTGAAAAGAACTCATTCCAGAACCACAAAGAAGCCAAATTTATTATTTTGAGCAAAGAACAATCAAAAGGAGAAGAAGCGGGTTCTTTACAATGTTTAGGCGACTTCACTGCTAAAGACGAATTTGAAATAGACAATTACGGTACTATCAACGTAAATGGAACATTCCTCATTAAAAACGGTAGTGAAGTAGACAATTATGGCTGTATTTTTGCCAAAAGAATAGAACTGGATGGTAACGGAAAAGATGATTCATTACTTGAAATCACTAGTGTCCCATTAAAATTGGGACGTTATTAAAAATCAAATAAACTTGGCCCATCTGGTCCAAATCGTTCTTTGTCATTTTGAAATTTAGTTTTGTCAAAGAGGTCTCGAAGAGGCGTTTTATCGGTCAGCGAGATACTCAATATTTGAAGAACTTCGTATGTACTTCTATCCAGTTGCATGTCGTGCTGAATAATTGCCACCAGGCAGTAGGTGCATATAGCTGCGTAGATTTGTATCCGAACGGCATTTTCGGTAATACCCCAGAACTTTTTGATTTTGAGGTGCTGCTTCAGCCATTTGAAGAACAGTTCTACTTGCCAGCGGTTCTTGTAGAGGTCGGCAACTTGAAGGGCAGAAATGTGCGTTGCATTGGTTAAGAAAACAAACTCACGTTTTTGTTCTTCATCCCAATATCTGACCAAACGAAGCGGCTCAGGATAGTATTGCTTCGGATAAAAGCCCGTCAATTGGATAGACATATCTGAGAGTACATTCTTAGGCAATCTTCGCTTCCACTTGACAGGCTTGTATTGAAGATTCTTCTTGGCTCTGACAACGAAGCAGGCACCTATCTGATGAATCCGATACAACATCTTGAAGTTGTTGTAAGCACGGTCAAAGATATAGTAGGAGCCAGACTCATAGGGAATTTCATTCATCGCCTTTGAATCATGCACGGAAGCTTCGGTGATATGAAAGAATGCAGGAATCTGCGTTTCCACATCATACAATGTATGTACTTTGATACCACCTTTCTTCTTGCGAAACTTCGCCCACCAGAATACAGATAGGCATAAATCAATGGTTGTTGAATCAAAGGCGTAAACGTTTCCACCGAGTTTGAAGATATCGGTGACACGCTTCTTCCTTGCTTCGTTTACCAAGTAGTAGGCATACTCCTCAAAGATGTGATAGTCCCTGTTTTGATTGGTTCTCGCCAAGGATGATCTTGAAACATTCCTACCCATTCCCAGATGATAACATTTGGAATGGTGAGCATCAAGAGCGACAATCAAGTCTCGCAGACTTTCACGATTGGAAAGTTGGCCGAACATCAAAGATAGCAACTGGTTCCAGCAAGTGAAATGCTTTATGTAGCGATTCCCTTGGTACTTGTTGAATATACGTCGAAACTTATCTTCATTCAGGAATGAGATTAACTGAGCAAACACATATTTCTCTTTATTCATTGCAGCCTTTGTTATAGGCGGCAAAGGTATCAATTGAAATCGTCGCGCTCGAAAAACCTCTGTATCTAACTAAATTTCAAATATTTCAAAGAACTATTTTAAGATTTTAATGGGACAGCAATGACTTGAAATCAAAGAAAAGGGATATGTCTTCGCAAAAACAATGTGGATGCAGAAGACTGAATTAGAAATGGAAGAGAACTCTCTTTTGGAAATAGACGGAACGTTAGAATTCAAGAATGATTGTAAAATAGAAGGAGATGACGACCATAAGTGGGCTGTAGTAAAAATTGGTAATGCAACAGTCGAAAATGAATCTAATGGAAAAAATCCTGAGATAAAAGATTATGTATTTATTGTATGTGACCACAACAAAGGACTCAAACCTCATTTTATTAAATTGAATGATGGTGCTACCTGGGGAAATACCAAAGCGGCAGCCAATACGGGAGTTAAAACAACAGGCTCCGATTGCGCATCCGCTTACGCTCCCGAAGATGAGGGCGAAGCAGAGAAGCCCAGCGACGAAAAAGAATACTCGTTAGGTAGATATACCTATGCTTTTGAAGATTTGTGGCCCAACTTTGGTGATTATGACATGAATGACATTGTATTGATTACCGAAGCTTCACTTCACGTTAAGAATAATTTTGTAACGAAGACTGTATTGAAATGTAGACTTGCAGCCATAGGGGCAACCCGGCGTATCGCAGCGGCAGTGCAATTGGATAGGGTCGCTCCCAACACGATCAATCGCATTGAATATAGCACCCGTACTAATTTCACAGAAAATCTGTTCCAGACTAATACCAATGGCACCGAACAAGGACAGAGTTTAGCAGTTGTACCATTATTCGACAATGCACATGCTTTTGCCGGTTTCAATGGTACCCCTATTGTGGGTACTTATAGAGACACTCCATTCGACGCGAAAGAGTTTACTGTAACCATTTATTTGGAAGAACAGAGTGTGGAAGAAGCCAAACTGACATTGGATAACTGGAACTTTTTCATCACTTGCAATGCACAGCAAGGTAAACGCATGGAAATTCATCTGATCAACGGAAAAGCAACTGACCTGTTCGATACATCGCTGGTCGGAGGAGTAGTATTCTCACCAGGCACCCCATTCAGAGCTAAAGGTAACTTCTGCTGGGCAATGCAAATCCCCGGTGAATTCCGTTTCCCACTGGAAAACAATAATATCCGCCAGTCTTTTGAGAATTTTGACTCTTGGATAACCAAACCTGAATACGATTGGTACAACCATTTTATCCCCGAGAAGGTCAAATAAAACAATTGAGATTAAAACAAAAGCGCATACAAGCAAAACTGTATGCGCTTTTTTATTTCCATTTCTTTCTCCTCCCCGCTGATTTTGTATATCTTTGCAGCCAAGAAGAGTTGCTTTAATCGTAAAATCATAAATCGTAAATATAAGTATGATTCTTTTTTTCAAGACCCCATCCAAGAGTGTGATAGCCGTAGAATGCGACCACGTACTCTCTCAGGCAGACATCGACAAACTCTGCTGGCTTTTTGGAGAAGCCACCCCCGAAAGTGAAGACAACCTGAAAGGACATTTCGTTGGTCCACGCCGCGAAATGATTACTCCTTGGAGTACGAATGCCGTAGAAATCACCCAGAACATGGGATTGAATGGCATTACCCGTATTGAAGAGTATTTCCCCGTAAAGGACGAAAACGCTGACCGCGACCCGATGCTGCAACGCATGTACAAAGGTTTGAATCAGGATGTATTCACCACCAACCGTAAGCCGGAACCGATCGTCCATATCGAAGACCTGGAAGCTTACAATGAGCAAGAAGGTCTGGCACTCTCTAAAGAAGAGATGGACTACCTCAAGAAAGTAGAGCAAGATCTCGGACGCAAGTTGACAGACTCCGAAGTGTTTGGTTTCGCTCAAATCAACTCAGAGCACTGCCGGCACAAAATTTTTGGTGGAACGTTTATCATCGACGGGGTAGAACAAGAGTCTTCCCTCTTCCAAATGATTAAAAAGACCACTCAGGAAAATCCGAATAAGATTATTTCAGCCTACAAAGACAACGTAGCTTTTGCAGAAGGTCCGGTAGTTGAGCAGTTTGCCCCGGCAGATCATTCCAAACCTGATTTCTTCCAGATAAAAGATATAAAGAGTGTTATCTCACTGAAAGCTGAAACACATAACTTCCCTACCACAGTTGAACCGTTCAACGGTGCATCTACTGGTACAGGTGGCGAAATCCGCGACCGTATGGGTGGTGGTAAAGGTTCCTGGCCGATTGCCGGAACTGCTGTTTATATGACTTCTTATCCCCGCACGGACGAAGGACGTCCCTGGGAAGAAATATTGCCGGTACGCCAATGGCTGTACCAGACTCCGGAACAGATTCTGATCAAGGCATCCAATGGTGCCAGTGACTTCGGTAATAAGTTTGGCCAGCCGCTGATTTGTGGTTCGGTACTTACTTTTGAACATAAAGAGAACGACGAAGTTTATGGTTACGATAAAGTAATCATGCTTGCCGGTGGTGTAGGTTACGGTACAAAACGTGACTGCCTGAAGGGTGCTCCCGAAGCCGGAAACAAAGTCGTTGTGATCGGTGGTGATAATTATCGTATCGGTTTGGGCGGTGGCTCCGTTTCTTCAGTAGATACCGGACGTTACAGCAGTGGTATTGAACTGAACGCCGTACAACGTGCCAACGCCGAAATGCAAAAACGTGCCTACAACGTAGTACGTGCCCTCTGCGAAGAAGAAACTAACCCGGTGGTGTCCATCCACGATCACGGTTCGGCAGGACACGTGAACTGTCTCTCCGAATTGGTGGAAGAATGTGGTGGTTTGATCGACATGAGCAAGTTACCCGTAGGCGACCAGACTTTGTCAGCTAAAGAAATCATCGCCAACGAAAGCCAGGAGCGCATGGGATTGCTGATTGAAGAAGAAGCTATCGAACATGTACGTAAAGTAGCTGAACGCGAACGTGCTCCGATGTATGTGGTAGGTGAAACTACCGGCGATCATCGTTTTGCCTTCCAACAAGCTGACGGTGTACGTCCGTTCGACCTTGCCGTGGAACAGATGTTCGGTTCGTCTCCCAAAACTTACATGATAGACAAAACCGTAGAGCGTCACTACGAAATGCCGAAATACGAACAGTCCAAGTTGCACGAATACCTGACGAATGTATTGCAATTGGAAGCTGTTGCCTGCAAAGACTGGTTGACTAACAAAGTAGACCGTTCCGTAACAGGTAAGATTGCCCGCCAGCAATGCCAGGGCGAATTGCAGTTACCGCTGAGTGACTGCGGTGTGGTTGCCCTCGACTATCGTGGCGAAAAAGGTATCGCTACCTCATTGGGACATGCACCACAAGCTGCATTGGCAGATCCGGCAGCCGGTTCGGTACTTTCTGTAAGCGAAGCGTTGACCAACCTTGTATGGGCTCCTATGGCTGAAGGAATGGACAGCATTTCCCTCTCTGCCAACTGGATGTGGCCTTGCCGCTCACAAGAGGGTGAAGATGCACGCCTCTATACCGCCGTAAAGGCATTAAGTGATTTCTGCTGTGCATTGCAAATCAACGTGCCTACCGGAAAAGACTCTCTCTCCATGACTCAGAAATATCCCGACGGTAGCAAGGTGATTGCTCCAGGAACCGTTATTGTTTCGGCAGGCGGTGAAGTATCCGACGTGAAGAAAGTTGTTTCTCCTGTACTGGTAAACAACGAAAAGACAACCATTTATCATATTGATTTCAGCTTCGATACATTGAAACTGGGCGGTTCGGCTTTTGCACAGTCATTGGGCAAAGTAGGTGACGAAGTACCTACCGTACAAGATGCCGAATATTTCCGCGATGCTTTCCTTGCCGTTCAGGAGTTGGTAAACAAAGGATTGATTCTTGCCGGACATGATATTTCTGCCGGTGGTTTAATTACAACTCTGCTTGAAATGTGTTTCTCTAATGTAGAAGGTGGTATGGAGATCAACCTCGACAAAATGAAGGAACACGACCTTGTGAAAATTTTGTTTGCCGAGAATCCGGGTATCGTGATCCAGGTAAGCGACAAGCACAAAGAAGAGGTTAAACAGATATTGGAAGATGCCGGTGTGGGTTATGTGAAAATCGGTAAGCCGACCGACGAACGTCACATCCTCGTATCCAAAGACGATGCTACTTACCAGTTCGGTATCGATTATATGCGTGATGTATGGTATTCTACTTCTTACCTGCTCGACCGCAAACAATCTATGAACGGCTGCGCTAAGAAACGCTTCGAAAACTATAAGATGCAACCTATGGAATTCGCTTTCATGCCTGATTTCAAAGGTAAACTCTCTCAATACGGTATTGATCCGGACCGTCGTACCCCGACAGGTATCCGTGCAGCAATTATCCGCGAGAAGGGTACGAATGGCGAACGCGAAATGGCCTACTCACTGTATCTGGCAGGATTCGATGTGAAAGACGTTACAATGACCGACCTTATCAGCGGACGCGAGACACTGGAAGATGTGAACATGATTGTTTACTGCGGTGGTTTCTCTAACTCCGACGTACTGGGTTCTGCCAAAGGTTGGGCAGGTGCTTTCCTCTTCAACCCGAAAGCTAAGGAAGCTCTCGACAAATATTATGCTCGTGAAGATACACTTTCACTGGGTGTTTGTAATGGCTGTCAGTTGATGATGGAACTGAACCTCATTAACCCGGAACACAAGAAGAATGGCAAGATGCTTCACAACGAATCTCATAAATTCGAATCCAGATTCCTGGGACTTACTATTCCTACAAACCGCAGTGTAATGTTCGGTTCGCTAAGCGGAAGCAAACTCGGTATCTGGGTAGCCCATGGAGAAGGAAAATTCTCTTTGCCTTACGATGAAAATAAATACAACGTAGTGGCTAAATATAGTTATGATGAATATCCTGCCAATCCGAATGGTTCGGACTACTCCGTTGCTGCAATAGCAAGTTCCGACGGGCGTCATTTGGCTATCATGCCTCACTTGGAGCGTTCCATATTCCCATGGCAGAACGGTTGTTATCCTGCTGACCGTCTGCACAGTGACCAGATTACTCCATGGATGGAAGCTTTCGTCAATGCACGTAAATGGGTAGAAGAAAAGACAAAGTAATTCTGACTACAATTTATAAGTGATGTACAGGCGCAGGTTATAATATACAACTTGCGCCTGTTTTCGTCTAAACAATACGAAGTATCGAACACTATTCTTCTACATTCATTTTGCTTTTATCAAACAAAATGCATATTTTTGCGTTAATTTCACAAAAGCCCCCAACAACAAACGCCTGTAACTGTTATGAGAAAACTCGTCCTTTTCTTTATATTCACATATTTTTCTGCCCTATGCATCGCCCAAACATATAAATATCTCGGCGTAGAAGATGGCTTAAGTAACCGTAGGGTATATGCCATTCAGAAAGGGCCGAAAGGTTATATGTGGTTTCTTACGCATAATGGCATCGACCGCTATGACGGAAGAAATTTCAAACAATACCGACTTATAGACAGCGAGATAGAGGTCAATTCTATGTTAAATCTGAGTTGGCTCTATGTTGGCACGGATGGAACACTTTGGGAAATAGGCAAAAAAGGAAGAGTATTCCGCTATGATGCCAAGCATGACCGCTTCCAGTTAGTATACAAACTACCGGATGAAGTGGTAAAAGGAACACCGACTCCTGTCAGCTACGGTTTTATTGATAGCAACAATGTTATATGGCTCTGTAATGAAGAGGCGCTATACCTCTACGATACAAAAACTGAGAAAACGACCATCATCAAAAACCATATAGGTGAAAGTATTACAGATATCGAACAAATCGATTCTGAACATTACTTCATTGGCACAGATGTCGGCATACATCATGCTGAATTAAAAAATAATGTTCTTAATCTTTCTCCCTGCAACTGGCTAGACAATCTGAAAATGCAGGTTAACGAACTATTTCTCCATAAAGAAAGTCGTAAGCTCTTCATCGGAACTTTCCAGAAAGGTATTTATCTGTATGACATGAATATCCATCAAGCTATTGAACTGAATGTCGGTTTGAAGGATGTCAGTATTACACGTATCAAAGCTTTCAACGATAAAGAAATCTTAATAGCCACAGATGGTGCCGGAGTATATAAGCTGAATATAGATACTTACAAATGTGAGCCCTATATTGTAGCCGACTATAGCAGCTATAATTCCATGAACGGCAACAGCATTTATGATCTCTATGTGGATGGTGACCGCATCTGGATGGCAAACTATCCCATTGGCATTACAGTACGTAATAATCAATACACCAGTTACCAATGGATCAAACATTCCATCGGCAATAAACAATCACTGATTAATGATCAGGTTAATGCCATCATTGAAGATCATGAAGGAGATTTATGGTTTGCAACCAACAATGGCATCAGCCTATATTCTACTAAAAACAAGCAATGGCATTCATTCCTTAGCGTATTTGACAATGGAAGTGTAACCAAGAATCACGTTTTCATCTCTTTGTGCGAAGTTTCACCAGGCATTATCTGGGCAGGTGGATATAGTTCGGGGATTTATCAAATCAACAAAAAACAGATGAGTGTAGGATTCTTCACTCCTTCCACGTTTGGAGATTGTGACATTCGTCCCGACAAATACATACGCTCTATTATGAAATCTTCCGACGGAAATATATGGTCCGGCGGTTATTATAACTTAAAACGAATTGACTTTGCCCGTAAAAACATACGTGCCTATCCGGGATTGAGTGGTATCACGGATATAAAAGAAAAAGATGAGCAACACATGTGGATAGGGACTGCCACAGGTTTGCATTTACTGGATACAGAAACCGGTAAGTTTGAGTACATCACGATGCCGATAGAATCTTTCTACATCAATGCACTTTATCAGTCGGACAATGGCCTGCTATACATAGGAACCAGCAATTCCGGATTACTCATTTATGACCATGAGAAGAAGTCCTTCGAGCACTTCCACAAAGACAATTGTCCCTTGATTTCCAACAATATATACAGTATTCTTTCGGATGGAGACAAAAGTGTCTTGTTGAGTACGGAAAACAGTCTGACAAGTTATTATCCGGAAGAAAAGGTATTCCATAACTGGACTAAAGAGCAGGGGTTAAAGAGTGACCACTTCAATGCAACATCGGGCATATTGCGCAAGAATGGAGACTTCATTCTTGGAAGTACGGACGGAGCGATAGAATTCCATAAAGATATGATGATTCCACGCAACTATAAGTTCCAAATGATATTCAGTGATTTGCGTGTATTCTATCAAACCGTTTACCCGGGTGATGAAGGCTCACCGCTGGAAGTGGATATAGATGAGACTAAAACGTTGAAACTGAAATACAATCAGAATATATTCTCTTTACGGATTTCTGCCATCAACTATGATTATCCATCACTGATTCTGTATTCATGGAAGTTGGATGGTTTCTACGACGGATGGAGTCGCCCCGAAAAGGATTGCCTGATCCGGTTCACTAACCTCAGTCCCGGAAAATATACTCTACGGGTACGTGCCATTTCCAGTGAAGACAGGCGAATCGTTCTTGAAGAACGTAATATGGATATTATAATAGAACAGCCAATATGGCTTAGTATCTGGACTTTACTACTTTATGCTATTGTTATTGCAGCAATTGTTACTATAACTTTACGTGTCATCATCTTACGTAAACAACGAAAAACTTCGGATGAAAAGATACGCTTCTTTATCAATACAGCGCACGATATCCGTACTCCGTTGACATTGATCAAAGCTCCTTTGGAAGAACTCAGCGAAAAGGAAGATCTGACACCAGGCGGACGTAGTAATATGAATACTGCCATACGAAATGTGAATGCCCTGCTGCGTCTTACAACTAACCTGATCAACTTTGAACGTGCAGATACTTATTCCAGTGCTTTGTATGTATCAGAATACGAACTGAGTACATATATGGAAGAAATGATCAATGCTTTCCGGGCTTATGCAGATGTCAAACGTGTGAGCTTAACATACGAAAGCAACTTCCGTTATATGAATGTCTGGCTCGACAAAGATAAAATGGACTCTATTTTGAAGAATTTGATTTCCAATGCTTTGAAATATACACCGGAAGGTGGTAGCGTACATATCTTTGCTGCTGAAACTGAAGATAACTGGAGCGTTGAAGTAAAGGATACGGGTATCGGCATTCCGGCTTCCGAACAAAAAAAGCTCTTCAGAATGCATTTCCGAGGTAGTAATGCTATAAACTCAAAGGTTACAGGTAGTGGCATTGGTCTGCTACTGGTATGGAAACTCGTCCGTCTGCATAAAGGTAAAATTAACTTCAACAGCACGGAAGGTAAAGGTTCCTGTATAAAGGTTATATTCCCGAAAAAAGAAAAATATTATCGCAAAGCTGTTCACAGTCCAAAACCGGGAAGTGAAAAAGTGGTCTATACAGAATCAGGTGTACCTAAGAATATTTCTTTAAGTACCGTTTATGATACTGCCAGACAGAAACAACAGCAGAATGGCGATCTTCCGAAAATCTTAATTGTAGAGGATAATGACGAATTGAGAGAGTATCTGCGCAATACACTGTCGGATGATTATATCATACAGGTATGTAGTGACGGCAAGCAAGCACTCGACATAGTTAAAGAGTACATGCCCAACATGATTATTTCGGATATCATGATGCCCGAAATGCGTGGGGATGAATTATGTCACAGATTGAAGAATGATATTGAGACATCACATATTCCCATCATATTGCTTACAGCACTGAATAATGATAGAAATATCATTGAAGGATTGAAGACGGGAGCAGACGAATACATCGTGAAACCATTTAATATTGGTATTCTTCGTGCTACGATAGCTAATATCCTCACCAACCGTTCCTTATTACGCCATAAATATGCCAATCTGGAACTGAACGACGAAGAGAACGATACAGCTTGCATCAACTGTTCCACCGATATTGACTGGAAATTTATTTCTACTGTCAAGAAGAGCGTGGAAGACAATATGGATAATAGCTCCTTTACAGTTGATGTACTATGTAACTTACTGAATATGAGTCGCACCAGTTTTTATAATAAAATAAAGGCTCTGACTGACCAAGCCCCGGCAGATTATATCCGGCTGATACGCCTGAAACGTGCCGCCCAGTTACTGAAAGAGCAACAGCACAGTATAACTGAGGTTGCCGAAATGACGGGATTTAGTGATGCTAAGTACTTCCGCGAAGTATTTAAAAAGCATTTCAACGTCAGCCCAAGCCAATATGCGAAACAGAAAGAAGAAAATAATAATGGTAAGATGATATAATAACATGAATATTTACCTCGAGGCATTTGGCCTCTTTTCTAAGATAGGACTCTTTACTATAGGAGGCGGCTATGCTATGGTGCCATTAATAGAAGAAGAGATTGTAGATAAACGGAAATGGATTGCCAAAGACGATTTCATTGACTTACTCGCCATTTCCCAATCAACCCCCGGCATTCTTGCAGTCAACATTTCTATTTTCATCGGATATAAGTTAAGAGGGATTCGCGGAAGTATAGTTACCACTTTAGGTACTATATTACCGTCATTCTTCATAATTCTTGCCATTGCGTTATTCTTCCATAATTTCAAAGACAATGTCATTGTTGAGCGCATCTTTAAAGGTATTCGTCCGGCAGTGGTTGCATTGATCGCCGCTCCTACATTCAGTATGGCAAAATCAGCCAAGGTAAACCGTTACAATATCTGGATACCAATCGTATCAGCATTGGTCATCTGGTTACTGGGCTTCTCCCCTATTTGGGTAATTATCATTGCCGGTGTGGGAGGATACTTGTACGGACGGCTGCGCCGTCCGAAAATTAAAAATTAAAAATTAAAAATTGGCTGCGCATCATAAATCATAAATTATAAATCATAATTCTCCCATGCTTTATTTACAGTTATTCTATACATTCTTCAAGATCGGTTTGTTTGGCTTTGGTGGCGGATATGCCATGCTTTCTATGATACAAGGTGAAGTGGTCACCCGCCATGGCTGGTTGACATCACAAGAATTTACGGATATTGTGGCTATCAGTCAAATGACGCCCGGACCTATCGGAATCAATTCGGCAACGTATGTAGGTTTCACTGCTACCGGAAGTGTATGGGGCTCTATCATTGCCACTCTTGCAGTGGTGCTTCCCTCATTCATATTGATGTTAGCCATCAGTAAATTCTTCCTGAAATATCAGAAACATCCGGTTGTAGAAGCCGTATTCAGTGGATTGCGTCCGGCAGTGGTCGGATTGCTGGCATCAGCAGCATTGGTCTTGATGAACGCAGAAAACTTCAGTTCACCTAAAGAAGATATGTACTCGTTTATTATTAGCTGCCTCATTTTCCTGGTAGCTTTTATAGGAACCAGGAAATATAAAATCAATCCGATACTAATGATTGTAGCTTGCGGAATAGCAGGGCTTATATTATATCAATAAAAAAAGGTGAAGCTTATAGCTTCACCTTTTTTGCAACTGTTTTCGATTCATTATGCAGTCGGTCGAGTGCCGTCACCACATAACGATATTTTGTTTTCCCATTCTCATACGGCAATTTATAAAAATTATCGCGCGTAATAGCTACGATATGGGAAGGATCACTGATATCCACTTTCTCTTTTGCACCGAAGCGGTAAATCACATATTGAACAGCACGGTTCATTTCATCTTTGTACTTCGGGGCTGTCCAGAACAAAAGATACCCATCTGCTGTCCACACTGGTTTTACCTTACGCACTTTGTCAGGTGCTTCATTATCCATGAAATCGAATACCGGCGGTAAAGCAGGATATTTATGATATTCAGCAATCAAAGCATCGCGATATTTCCCGGCATTTTCTACCACTGCGCTGGCAGGCCACTGACAACTTCCGCCAATTGTCTGATAAGCACGCTGCAATGCCATCTTGCGGGGAAGTTGGTTCATAGAGGGATTTTGCGGATCAGCATTCTGTACTGTATTCATCACTGACTGCCCGATAAACAAAGGACGGTTCTCCGTATGCTTTGCCCACCATTTCACCAATGTTTCATAATCAGCTGCCGGATGGCCAATATGCCAATATATTTGCGGAATATTATAGTCCACCCAGCCTTCACGAGCCCAAAGAAGCACATCGGCATAAAGGTCATCATAGTTCTGTAATCCATTGGTCTTGCTACCCAGCGGATCACTCTTCTCATTACGATAGATACCGAAAGGAGATACACCAAATTTAACCCAGGGTTTCACCTCGCGTACCGTCTCATGTATTTTCTTTATCAACACATTGACATTGCTGCGCCGCCAGTCTGCTTTATTGGAAAAGCCACCACCGTAACGGGCAAAGCTTGCATCATCCGGAAAGTCCACTCCCGGTTTAGGATAAGGGTAGAAATAATCATCCATATGGATAGCATCCACATCATAGCGGGAAACAATATCCATTACCACCATACAGATATGACGACGGCTTTCCGGTAATGCCGGATCAAAATACAATTGGTCACCATAGGTCACAAACCACTCGGGATGGATATTATAAACATGATTCGGGGCCAATTCATTCTTTAGCGAGGTCTTCACGCGATAGGGATTGATCCACGCATGAAATTCCATGCCTCGCTTATGGCATTCTTCAATCATAAACTCCATAGGGTCCCAATAAGGATTAGGAGCTTTTCCCTGTACACCGGTCAGAAAACGGCTCCACGGTTCCAGTTTGGAGGCATAAAGAGCATCAGCCTCAGGACGTACCTGGAAAATGATTGCATTGATACCTGCCTCTTGCAAAGAATTCAACTGGTTAATCAAGGTTTGTTTTAACTTCTCGGTAGGAATTCCACGAAACTGTCCGTTGACAGCCTGAATCCAGGCTGCGCGAAATTCACGTTTGGGATATCTTTCGGGTTGCGGAGATTGTGCCGCCACTGCTAAAGAAAAGAGCAGGGCGCATATGCACAAAAGAGTTTTTACTTTCATTCTTTATAAATCTGATTAAGGGTTGTTTATTAATTATGCAGGCCATTCTACTACCATACGGGTACCGCCTGTGTAAGATGTATCCAAATAAATTTTACCATCAACAATGTCCATTACCTGGCGGGCTATGGAAAGTCCCAATCCTGTACCAGGCCTAAAGGTATCTATTTTAAAGAAACGCTCGAAAATAGTATCCTGATATTGCGGGTCGATACCTATACCTGTATCCTCTATAATAAAACGAATGATACTATTCGCTTTATCTTCCTCACACAGTAGACGAATGACTCCTTGTTCGGTAAACTTCTCGGCATTGTCCAGCAACAAAGACAGGACACGCTTCATCCAGGCACGCACAGTCAAGATTACAGGATCATCAGGAGACGGAATCCACTGCAATTCCACACCGTCATTTTGTTTGCCTCCAAATTCATCTATACATTCAAGACAGCAAGCATTGACATCCACAACTTCTTTAGGCATATCTGCCGTCTGAGAGTCCATGTCAGCTATATCAATAATATTATCAATCAATCCCAGCAAATAAGCACTGTTCTTCTCCACCTGACCGGAGTATTCACGAGCATCTTCCACATCCAGTCCTTCCTCGGCAAGCAAAGCAGAAAAGCCTACTACAGAATTAAGCGGTGTACGCAACTCATGCGTAACATGCTGGATAAATGAACTCTTGATACGGCTCATCTTCTGCAATTCCTTACGGGCAACATCCAATTTCCGGTTCATAGATAAAGTGCGAACATAGAGGTAAGTAACCAGCAGAAGTAATATAAATATCAAGCAACCGGCAATAGATACCGTAATAAGCCGTTCACGACTCATTCTTTCACTCAATTCCAATTTTTCCATCTTCAGGCGGTCCACTTCAAACTGGGCAGTGTATTTGTTCAGTTGTTCATCCATTTCTGCCGTACGTACAGAATCATTCAATTGAGAGTATTCTGCAAAAGCACGGCATGCCTCCTTATAGTAACCTACTTGTTCCAGCATAATGGCTTTCTGCCTATAATTTCCAGGATAATAATTACCGATCGAACGTTGGTAATCAATTAAAGAATCCATATAAACCACAGCATTACTTATATCTCCCAGAATCTGGTTGCACATTATTTTGTAACCGAACCATCCTTCTTGTGATATGTCTCCTTTATGTTTGAGGTAATAAGCATTCGCCTCACGAATGTAAGGTTCTGCCGCCTTCGCTCCTTTCACTCCTAAGACAGCTATGACACGAAATTGATAATAACGCATATATAGCGCCTCTCCCATAGATATATTTTTATCTTCTACAGTTTTCACCAACTGTCCTAAACGGTCCAAATAGGGCAAGGCCTCATTATACGACTGACGTGCCAAATAAGTTTGAATGATATTAAGAGAAACGACGTAAGCGTCACGGTAGTATTTTCCTTCCTCAAAATGTTTTAAGGCATTATCATAATATTCAATACAGAGCTTTATATTCTGCCCAAACACACGGTGGTTATAGCCTATACACATCTCCCCGGATGCCATGCCATATTTATCTTTCCTCTGTTCGGCATCTTTACATAGCAATTCTGTCTCTTTCATCGCCTCTTCCTGCATGCCCTTTTCAGTCATCCGCTGAATATATTGCCTCCATGCCTGGTAGCGATCCGTATTGCGATGACAACGGTCCGCCCAATCCATATATTCATAAGTCATCAGACGCAGGCTATCCGTATCACCCAACTCATAATAATGATTTGTAATGATGGCATAAGCATCACTGATATTTGCCGTATCTTTCCGTTCTTTTGCCAGTTCCAGAAAGTGCATGCCCAAAGGTAGAAAATTCGGCTTGCCATTAGCTTTCCGCACACTATCGGCAAGTGATTTCAGATCAACAGTCTCTTGTCCTGTAATTGTCTCGACACAAGAGAACAAGCATACCAAAATGGCACACAAGCATATCCGAGGGTATCGCATAGGGATGATTCGTTTAAAAATGCGCATAAAAATAGCTCTTTTCCTGCTGGTATATCAGCAACTATTTAAAAGTATAACAAATCTTAACCTGCCAATCATTATACATATTTGAACCGCAGTGATTATCTTTGCAAACTGATATTCACTATAGTGACTCTGATTATGATAAAAAACAACTCCATACTTATCAAAGGCGCACGCGTCAACAACCTAAAAAATATAGACGTAGAAATACCCAGAAACAAACTTGTCGTCATCACCGGGCTATCCGGTTCCGGTAAATCATCCCTGGCATTCGACACGCTATATGCAGAAGGACAACGTCGTTATGTAGAAAGCCTGAGCAGTTATGCCCGCCAGTTCCTGGGACGTATGAGCAAGCCGGAATGTGACTTTATTAAAGGAATTCCGCCAGCTATTGCCATAGAACAGAAGGTGAGTAGTCGCAACCCACGATCTACCGTCGGTACCTCTACCGAAATTTACGAATACCTACGTTTACTGTATGCACGCATCGGACGGACATTCAGCCCCATCAGCGGAGAGGAAGTAAAAAAACATTCCACAGAAGATATCGTAAACTGTATGTTGGGATATCCGGAGGGAACAAGATACACCGTACTGGCTCCGATATTACTTCGCGAAGACCGAACGATGAAGCAGCAATTAGACATCGATATGAAACAAGGTTTCAACCGTCTGGAAGTAAACGGAGAAATGGTTCGTATCGACGAATACGAGCCTAAAAAAGAAGATACAGTTTTCTTATTGATAGACCGTATGGTAGCATCTAAAGAGAAAGATGCAATCAGCCGGTTAACAGATTCTGCCGAGACAGCCATGTACGAGGGTGACGGTGCCTGCCTGCTGCGATTCTATCAACCTGACGGAACGACCAGTCTATACCGCTTCAGCACTAAATTCGAGGCAGACGGCATTGCTTTTGAGGAGCCCAGTGACCAGATGTTTTCTTTCAATTCCCCTATTGGTGCATGTCCTGAATGTGAGGGCTTCGGCAAGGTAATCGGCATTGATGAACACTTGGTAATACCCAACCGTTCATTATCCGTATACGACGGTGCCGTGGTATGTTGGCGAGGCGAAGTGATGGGCGAATGGAAAGACATGGTAATACGCGGTGCCGAAAAATCCGGTTTCCCGATCTTCACCCCCTACTTTGAACTTACAAACGAACAACGCCGCATGTTATGGGAAGGCACTCCTTACTTCCAAGGAATCAATGCTTTCTTCAAGATGGTACAGGAAAATCAGTACAAAATACAATACCGTGTGATGTTGGCACGCTATCGTGGCAAAACGCTTTGTCCAAAGTGCCACGGTACCCGTCTGAAGCCCGAAGCCAGCTATGTACGGGTAGGCGGACGAAATATCTCCGAACTTGTGGACTTGCCGATTACAGAACTAAAAACTTTCTTCGACAACCTTCAACTGGATAAGCATGATACGAATGTTGCCACCCGTATCCTAACGGAAATCAACAGTCGCATCCGCTTCCTTCTCGATGTAGGATTGGGATATCTGACATTAAACCGCCTCAGCAATTCGCTTTCCGGTGGTGAAAGTCAACGCATCAATCTCGCCACTTCATTAGGCAGTAGTCTGGTTGGCTCACTCTACATTCTTGATGAACCAAGTATCGGGTTGCATAGCCGCGATACAGATAAGCTGATCCATGTATTACGTCAATTACAACAATTGGGTAATACGGTTGTCATCGTGGAGCATGACGAGGAAATTATCCGTGCAGCAGATTACATTATAGATATCGGACCAAAAGCCGGACGTCTGGGTGGGCAAGTTGTCTACCAGGGAGATATGAAAGATTTGCAACCCAATAGTGATAGTTACACAGTACGTTATCTGCTGGGAGAAGAAGAAATTCCCGTTCCGGAACACCGTCGTCCATGGAATAATTACATAGAACTGACCGGAGCCCGCGAGAATAACCTGAAAGGAGTAAATGTACGTTTCCCGCTAAACGTGATGACCGTAGTAACCGGAGTCAGCGGTTCCGGTAAGAGTACTCTGGTACGTGACATCTTCTTCCGTGCCCTGAAGCGCGAACTGGACGAATGCAGTGAACGCCCGGGTGAATTCGCTTCTATCGGTGGTGACCTGCAAAATCTACGGAACGTAGAATTTGTAGACCAGAACCCCATTGGTAAATCCAGCCGTTCGAATCCCGTGACATATATCAAAGCTTACGATGAGATTCGTAAATTATGGGCAGAACAACCGCTTGCCAAGCAAATGGGATACACCGCCGGTTACTTTTCATTCAACAGTGAAGGCGGACGTTGCGAAGAGTGTAAAGGTGACGGAACCATCACAGTAGAAATGCAATTTATGGCCGATTTGGTTCTGGAATGTGAAACCTGCCACGGTAAACGCTTCAAAGCAGATACACTGGAAGTAAAATTCCATGATGCCAATATATATGATGTACTGGAAATGACCGTAAACCAGGCCATGGAGTTTTTCACCAAACATGGACAAAAGAAGATTGTGAAGAAACTTGCTCCACTGCAAGATGTGGGATTGGGGTATATTAAACTGGGGCAATCTTCCTCCACCCTTTCAGGTGGTGAAAACCAGCGTGTGAAACTGGCTTACTACCTCAGTCAGGAGAAAGCAGACCCCACCCTGTTTATCTTTGATGAACCGACCACGGGATTGCACTTCCATGACATCCGTAAACTGCTGGAAGCATTCGACGCATTGATATTACGTGGACACTCCATTGTAATCATTGAACACAACATGGATGTTATCAAATGTGCCGACTACGTGATAGACCTCGGACCGGAAGGCGGTGATAAAGGTGGAAATCTGGTGGCGGCAGGTACACCGGAGGAAGTAGCGCGATGTGCAGAAAGCTATACGGGTCAATTCCTGCAAGAGAAATTACACATGAAATAATAGAAAGAAAATCATCTCATGAGACGATTTATTTTGTCTCGTAAGATGAAAATATCCGTCTCATGAGATAAAAAAAATCGTCCCACAAGACTATTAATATGATCTCATGGGACGGTTTATAAAATCCGCCAAGCGGAAGAAAACTCTTAGAAATAGAAGCCGAAACCTACCTTCAGGCCAAATACAGAACGGTCACTATTTACATTCCAGTACACAGCCGGTTCAAGCGTCACCGTCCTTGTCAAAAAGAAAGCATAGCCAGCCTCCGCTCCAAAAGAAAACTTGGTATCATCACTTGTACCCCAATCCCAACGGTCCACATTGACATCAGCACCCAGATATATACCAATATTACTGAAATAATAACGACCACCTACACCGAGAGTATAGACATCTGTATCCGAACCACCATTGTTCCAGGCAGCCCCTGCATGTACCAACAACGCCACATTATCCAGCAAGAATGCACCACCCTTGGCTTCGATGCCAAAAGAGGTCTTATCCGTATCCGTATTATGCGACAAACCTAACCCGGAAATTGACGGATTTACAATCCACTTTCCTTTTTCAAACTGTGCCTGGGCAGCCACTGTGGCCACAAGCAGACAAACGAATAATACTAATTTTTTCATTGTTACTTATAGTTTTTGGTGTTATTGTACTTTTCATCTTCTTCTTTACGTTTCCGCTGCAATTCTTCCTTTTTGCGCAGAACCAGCCAAAGGATAAACACAATGACATAGGACGCTGCAACCGTGACGTATTTCTCCGTATCACTGATGACAGTGTTACGTGGCAGGAAATAGGCTGCCGTAGCACTCACATAAATAAGCAGGGCAATTGTAATACTTGTAGATTTTTTAAATTTCTTCATTACCAAAGTTTTTTAGTCGTTTTGAAATACCAGATATTGAACCAGAATGCGGCTATCACAACAGAAAAAATAGCAATAGCAAGCGCCATCTGAGGTCCTAGTCCAAAACCTTCGGGGGCTATGCAGATATAGGTCGTACAAACAGCTGTCATAAATATAGCCGGGAAATAAGTTACATAAAAGTAACGTCCTTTCTTCTCACGCACCAGATAAACGGTTATCGCCCAAAGAGTGAAAACAGAGAGCGTCTGGTTGGTCCATGCGAAGTAACGCCAAATCATATCAAAGCCCTCTTTGTCACGCAGACTGTAAAGCAATAGACCAATAGCAACGAGAAACATCGGCACACATATATATAAACGGCGTCGTATGGATTTTTGTTCCATTCCAAGAAAGTCGGCCACAATGAGACGGGCAGAACGGAAAGCAGTATCACCACTGGTGATAGGTGCAGCAATCACACCCAATATAGCAAGGAAACCTCCTACCGTACCAAGCCAGTCTTTGGTGATGGCATCCACCACTACAGCCGCATTATTTTCGCCCATTCCATTTTCATGGAAAAAGTAAGTGGCAGCAGCAGCCCATATCAAAGCAACAATACCCTCAGTAATCATAGCACCATAGAATACAGGCCGGCCATGACGTTCGCTCGTCATACAACGCGCCATCAACGGGCTTTGTGTTGCATGGAAGCCACTGATAGCGCCACAAGCTATACTTACAAACATAATCGGGAAAATAGGTAATTCGGTAGCATTAGGATTCGTATTCTGTAATCCGTCCCAGAATTCCGGCAGCACGGGATGCTTTACGTAAAGCATCACCAATATGCCTATCGCCATAAAAAGCAGTGCTACGGCAAAAAGCGGGTAAATCTTACCTATAATCTTGTCAACTGGCAAGAGAGTTGCTAAAATATAGTAGATAAATACAACTACTATCCAGAACGTAGCATCCAGCGACTCCGGCGTAAGCTTTGCCAACAGCCCGGCAGGACCGGCTACAAACACAGCTCCCACCAATATCATCAGAAGTACGGTAAAACCACGCATCACTTGCTTGGTAGTCCTACCCAGATATCGGCCGATGATTTCCGGCAAACTTTCACCGCCATTACGCAGAGAGAGCATACCTGCCAGATAATCGTGTACAGCACCGGCAAAGATGCTGCCAAACACAATCCACAAATAGGATGACACCCCGAATTTAGCCCCCATAATAGCACCGAAGATGGGCCCTAAACCGGCAATATTAAGAAACTGTATCATGAATATTTTCCAGGTGGGCAGAGGAATATAGTCCACCCCGTCGGTCTTGGTCAGGGCAGGTGTTTTACGATCATCAGGGCCAAAAATGCGTTCAATGAAACGCCCGTAAAGAAAATAGCCCGCTATCAATGCCAGCAAGCAAAGCGTAAATGTAATCATGGTGCGTTGTTATTCATTACTTTTAATGCACGCAAATGTAACAGTTTCTTAGGAAACTGCACAACTTTCTCGAGTGTTTTACTTATCTTCGCCGCGAAAAATGACAGAAATAAAGAAGTAAAAGAGAATCCAGCCCTATCATGAAACAGTTACTGCTTACCATACTATTCAGCATATTGGTTTTGCCCCTTGCTGCGCAATCCATCGGTGAGACGACAAATCGTCCTCCCAAATACGAAGTGCGTGCCGCCTGGGTTACCGCTGTCTATGGTCTGGACTGGCCGCGTACCCGTGCCACCACGCCCGAAGGTATCCGGAAACAAAAAGCAGAACTCGTCGAAATACTGGACAGACTGAAAGATGCCAACTTCAACACCGTACTCTTCCAGACACGGACACGCGGTGATGTACTCTATCGCTCAAAAATAGAACCTTTCAATTCCATACTAACCGGGAAAACAGGAGGCGACCCGGGATATGACCCGCTGGCTTTTGCCGTAGAAGAATGTCACAAACGCGGTATGGAATGCCATGCCTGGATGGTAGCCATTCCATTGGGTAACCGCAAACATGTTGCCAATCTGGGTAATACCTCTGTCACCAAACAAAAATCCGCCATCTGTGTACCTTACAAGCGGGAATATTTCCTCAATCCCGGAAATCCGCAAACCAAAGAATACCTGATGAGTCTTGTACGTGAAGTTGTGGAAAAATATGACGTAGATGGCGTCCATTTCGATTATCTGCGCTATCCGGAGAATGCTCCCCGTTTTCCCGATACTTACGATTTCCGGAAGTACGGTAAAGGACGTGACCTTTCCCAATGGCGCAGGGATAATATCACAGAAATCGTCCGTCATCTCTATAAAGGTGTAAAAGCTCTGAAACCCTGGGTAAAGGTTAGTACCTGCCCCGTAGGTAAATACCGTGACACTTCCCGCTATCCTTCTCGCGGCTGGAATGCTTTCCACACCGTCTATCAGGATGCACAAGGTTGGCTGGGCGAAGGGATACAAGATCAGATATATCCCATGATTTATTTCCGTGGTAATCATTTCTACCCTTTTGCCCTCGACTGGCAGGAACAAAGTAATGGACGACAGATTATTCCGGGACTGGGCATTTATTTCCTTGACCCCAGCGAAGGCAACTGGACTTTGGACGAAGTGGAACGTCAAATGTACTTTATCCGCAAACAGAAACTGGCAGGCCAGGCTCATTATCGTGTAAAATATCTGATGGATAACACTCAGGGATTGTATGATGCATTGGAAGAAGATTTCTATACCGCTCCTGCCTTGCAACCCGCCATGCCATGGATAGACAACGTGCCACCTACAACTCCCGGCAATTTAACCGTCACCCAGCAGTCCGACGGTTACATACATTTGAGCTGGCTTCCCGCCACGGACAATGATAAGCGCAATGTGCCGACTTATGTCATCTATGGTTCGGATACTTATCCCGTAGATACCTCTAACCCGGAAAATATCATAGCCCAGCGTGTACAGGGAACAGAATATACATATGCTCCCATCCGTCTGTGGACAGCAAAGAAATACTTTGCTGTCACGGCTGTAGATCGTTGTGGAAATGAGAGCGAAGCATGCAAACAGGTCTTACACTAATCATTCGCATCATCCACCCTACTCTTATAACATAGGACATAGGCACGATACCGGCTCTTCGGTGTAACCGGAACTAACGGAAGATAACCGGAAACCAAACGTCCGTTTTCTATTACAACAGGATACTGCTCCATCGCCTGCTTGTGCTCTTCCTGCAGGGCATCGTTCGTTGGATAGTAATCAATTTTAAAATTACCAACTGTGCCCGGAGCCACAAAATTCTCACGAAACAGATGTGCCACTACTCCCATATTCATACGCACGTTAATCTCCACACAAGGATGAATACGGTAACTCTGCGTTTCCTCATCACGACAAACCATCATGTCTACACCCAGATAACCCGTACAAGATTCTCCGAATACGACAGTTAATAACTCCTGCAACCTTTCGCGTACCTGCACCAAAGTTACCAATGGTACGTATTCAGTTATCCAGTTTTCCACCCATTCAGGTGTTACCAGCAGATTACCAAGATAGGCTCCTTTTTCATTGGTCAGGAAAAGAGAATAACCGGTAAAAAGTACCCTGCCACGTCCATCAGAATAAAATTCAAGAGCAAAATCTTCTACCTTATTATATACAGGTTGCCCGATTACCCCCTCTTGTTCATCCAAAACATGCTGGCACCAACCGGCAATAGAATCGGTAAATGTACCTCTACACCAGTTCAGTCCTTTACCACTACTTGACCAAGGCGCCTTCAACACTGTACGTTTATACTTCTCTACAAATTCCTGACAAGCAGGGATGTCATTCAAATAGTTGGCCAAACCACAACAATTCTCAATGCCATGCAAGCCGTCAAGCACTACCATAGCCAACTCCCGAGAAGAAAAGGCACGAAGTCTTTTTAATTCCTCCAACGTAGGAAGTTTGTGTTTTGCAATTCCCCCTTTCAACATGCGTTTACGAAAAGCAAGATTCCAGCCCCATGGTATAATCTGAGATTCGGCATAATCAGGCAGTTCAGGTTCGGTAACCAACTGTACGGAAAGGGGAAACATACGCTTCATTATTTGCAGATAATCTGCATTATAAGCTGATGGAGCGAGTACGGCACTGCCAGGCTGGGCATACCAGATGGGTAATAAAGCAAGGTCCTGAGCCATTCGGCGGGCAGAAGCGGGAGCCATATAATTTTCTTCGTTGTTAGCAAGCGCCATGTCTGTGTCTGGGTTAAATACGTAGAGTTTCATACAATTACAGTTCTTTATAATTTGAGGCCGCAAAATTACAGAGAAAAACAAGGCAAAGCAAATATATAAACTTCACTAACAAAAAAGATATTTTGCCATCTCTACTTTGCAATTCTACAAAAAAGCCGTATATTTGTCGCCCGATAAACCGAATTTAACAGCATGGAAGCATTCTACCGCACACACGCCTATCTTGTTGAGCATACCAATGCCCCTGTTCGCCGTGACCTCATGGATGAGATCAACTGGAACGACCGCCTTATCGGTATTAAAGGAACGCGTGGTGTAGGCAAAACCACGTTTCTGTTACAATACGCTAAAGAGAAATTCGGCACAGACCGTTCTTGTCTCTTTATCAATATGAACAACTTCTACTTTTCTTATTTCAGCATCGTTGACTTCGCTTATGAATTCCAACGCCGCGGCGGAAAAGTATTATTGATAGACCAGGTGTTTAAACACCCTGACTGGAGCAGAGAACTGAGAATGTGCTACGACCGTTTTCCGAACCTCAAAATCGTATTCACCGGTTCGTCTGTGATGCGACTGAAAGAGGAAAATCTGGAATTGCGTGACATTGTGAAGAGCTATAATCTGCGTGGCTTCTCTTTCCGTGAGTATCTGAACCTGCAGACCGGCATGAAGTTCCGTGCTTACACGCTGGAAGAGATTCTGAGCAACCACGAGCAGATAGCCAAGGGTATCCTTTCGAAAGTACGCCCGTTAGATTACCTGCAGGATTATCTGCACCACGGTTTCTATCCGTTCTTTCTGGAAAAACGCAATTTCTCGGAAAATCTACTGAAGACCATGAATATGATGGTGGAAGTGGACATTCTGCTTATCAAACAGATTGAACTGAAATATCTTTCAAAAATCAAGAAATTGCTTTATATGCTGGCAGTAGACGGTCCGAAAGCCCCGAACGTAAGCCAGTTGGCAAACGATATACAAACATCCCGTGCCACGGTGATGAACTACATCAAATATTTGGCAGATGCACGCCTTATCAATATGGTATATCCGAAGGGAGAAGAATTCCCTAAGAAACCATCAAAGATCATGATGCACAACTCCAACCTGATGTACTCCATCTATCCCGTGAAAGTGGAAGAACTGGATGTACTGGACACTTTCTTCGCAAATTCCTTGTGGAAAGATCACAAGGTGAACAAAGGCGACAAGAATATGTCGTTCCTGGTGGACGATGTGATGCCTTTCAAGATTTGTCCGGAAGGAATAAAGATTAAGAACAATCCCGGCGTCACCTACGCCCTGCACAAAGCAGAAATAGGAAGAGGGAATCAGATTCCACTCTGGATGTTCGGCTTTTTATATTGAGATTTATTCACTTAATAATAATTCAATTTAGTTATGACTAAACAGAAGAAATTCATTACTTGTGATGGTAACCAGGCTGCTGCGCATATCTCGTATATGTTCTCAGAAGTAGCTGCTATCTATCCCATCACTCCCTCTTCTACGATGGCTGAGTACGTAGACGAATGGGCTGCCGCAGGACGCAAAAACATCTTCGGCGAAACAGTATTGGTACAGGAAATGCAATCAGAAGCCGGTGCTGCCGGAGCCGTTCACGGTTCATTGCAAGCCGGTGCGTTGACTTCAACGTACACTGCATCTCAAGGTCTGTTGCTGATGATCCCGAATATGTACAAGATTGCCGGTGAATTCCTGCCTTGCGTATTCCACGTATCAGCTCGTACACTGGCTTCTCACGCTCTGTGTATCTTCGGTGACCACCAAGACGTTATGTCAACCCGTATGACCGGTTTTGCTATGCTGGCCGAAGGTTCTGTACAGGAAGTTATGGACCTCTCCGGTGTTGCTCACTTGTCAACTATCAAAGCTCGTGTACCGTTTGTTAATTTCTTCGACGGCTTCCGTACTTCTCATGAAATCCAGAAGATCGAGATGTTGGAAAACGATGATCTCGCTCCGCTGATTGACCAGGAAGCTTTGGCTGAATTCCGTGCTCGCGCATTGAATCCGATGAATCCGGTTGCCCGTGGTATGGCTGAAAACCCCGACCACTTCTTCCAGCACCGTGAATCATGCAACAACTACTACGAAGCAGTTCCTGCTATTGTAGAAGAATACATGAATGAAATTTCTAAAATCACAGGACGTAAATACGGCTTGTTCGATTATTATGGTGCTGAAGACGCAGAACGCGTTATCATCGCTATGGGTTCTGTAACTGAAGCTGCCCGCGAAGCTATCGACCACTTGGTAGCTAATGGCGAAAAGGTAGGTATGGTTGCCGTACACTTGTATCGTCCGTTCTCTGCTAAGCACTTCCTGGCTGCTGTGCCTAAGACTGCTAAGACTATTGCAGTTCTTGACCGTACAAAGGAACCGGGTGCTAACGGCGAACCGTTGTACCTCGATGTAAAAGACTGCTATTATGGTACTGCTAATGCTCCGGTAATCGTAGGCGGTCGTTACGGTTTGGGTTCTAAGGACACTACTCCTGCTCAGATCATTGCTGTATTCAAGAACTTGGCTATGCCGATGCCGAAGAACCACTTCACTATCGGTATCGTAGACGACGTTACTTTCACTTCACTTCCTCAGGAAGAAGAAATCGCATTGGGCGGCGCAAGCATGTTCGAAGCTAAATTCTACGGACTGGGTGCTGACGGTACAGTAGGTGCTAACAAGAACTCTGTAAAAATCATCGGTGACAACACTGATAAACACTGCCAGGCTTACTTCTCTTATGACTCTAAGAAGTCAGGTGGTTTCACTTGTTCTCACTTGCGTTTCGGTGATACTCCGATCCGCTCTACATACTTGGTAAACACTCCGAACTTTGTGGCTTGCCACGTTCAGGCTTACCTGCACATGTACGATGTAACCCGCGGTTTGCGTAAGAATGGTACATTCCTTCTGAACACAATCTGGGAAGGCGAAGAACTGGCTAAGAACCTGCCTACCCGCGTGAAGAAGTATTTCGCTAAAAACAATATCTCTGTATACTATATCAATGCAACTCAGATTGCACAAGAAATCGGTTTGGGCAACCGTACCAATACAATCCTGCAATCTGCATTCTTCCGTATCACAGGCGTAATTCCTGTTGACCTGGCTGTAGAACAGATGAAGAAATTCATCCAGAAGTCTTACGGTAAGAAGGGTGAAGATATCGTAAACAAGAACTATGCTGCCGTTGACCGTGGTGGTGAATACAAACAATTGACTGTTGATCCTGCTTGGGTTAACCTGACTGACGATGCTAAGGCTGAAAACAACGATCCCGCATTCATCAACGAAGTAGTTCGTCCGATCAATGCACAGGATGGTGACTTGTTGCCGGTATCTGCATTCAAAGGCATCGAAGACGGTACTTGGTATCAAGGTACAGCTAAATACGAAAAACGTGGTGTAGCTGCTTTCGTTCCCGAATGGAATGCTGAAAATTGTATCCAGTGCAACAAGTGTGCTTATGTTTGTCCTCACGCTTCTATCCGTCCGTTCGTTCTGGATGCTGAAGAGCAGAAGGGTGCAAACTTCGAGATGCTGAAAGCGGTAGGTAAAGTATTTGACAGTATGACATTCCGTATCCAGGTTGACGTTCTCGACTGTCTGGGTTGCGGTAACTGTGCCGACATCTGTCCGGGTAATCCGAAGAAGGGTGGCAAAGCTTTGACTATGAAACATCTGGAAAGCCAGTTGAACCAAGTTCCTAACTGGGATTACTGCGCTGAAAAGGTAGCAAGCAAGCAACATCTGGTTGACGTTAAAGCTAACGTAAAGAACTCTCAGTTCGCTACTCCGTTGTTTGAATTCTCAGGCGCTTGCTCTGGTTGTGGTGAAACTCCGTATGTGAAGTTGATCACTCAGTTGTTTGGTGACCGCGAAATGGTAGCTAATGCAACAGGATGTTCTTCTATCTACTCCGGTTCAGTACCTTCTACTCCTTATACTAAGAATGAAAAGGGTCAAGGTCCTGCTTGGGCAAACTCTTTGTTCGAAGACTTCTGCGAATTCGGTTTGGGTATGGAACTCGCTAATGAAAAGATGCGTGACCGTATCGTGAAACTGTTCAACCAGATTCTGGAAGGTGACAATGCTCCTGCTGAAGCTAAGGAAGTATTGAAAGCATGGATTGAAAACATGTATGATGCAGACAAGACTAAAGAACTTGCACCTCAGATCGAGGCTATCATCGAGCAAGGTATTGCTGCCGGTTGCCCGGTAAGTAAGGAACTGAAAGGCTTGACTCAATATTTAGTAAAACGCAGCCAGTGGATCATCGGTGGTGACGGTGCTTCTTACGATATCGGTTACGGTGGTCTCGATCATGTAATCGCCAGCGGTAAGGACGTTAACATCCTGGTTCTGGATACTGAGGTTTACTCTAACACAGGTGGTCAGTCTTCTAAGGCTACTCCGGTGGGTGCTATTGCCAAGTTTGCTGCTGCCGGTAAGCGTGTACGCAAGAAAGACCTCGGTCTGATGGCTACTACTTACGGTTACGTTTACGTAGCTCAGATTGCTATGGGTGCTGACCAGGCTCAGACTCTGAAAGCAATCCGCGAAGCTGAAGCTTATCCCGGACCATCACTCATTATCGCTTACGCTCCGTGTATCAACCACGGTCTGAAGCTGGGTATGGGTAAGAGCCAGGCTGAGGAAGAAAAGGCTGTTAAGTGTGGTTACTGGCACTTGTGGCGTTACAATCCGGCTTTGGAAGCTGAAGGCAAGAACCCGTTCCAGTTGGATAGCAAAGAACCCGATTGGGCTGGATTCCAGGACTTCTTGAAGAGTGAAGTTCGTTACTCTTCTGTAATGAAACAATATCCTTCAGAAGCTGCCGAACTGTTCCAAGCTGCCGAAGACAATGCAAAATGGCGTTACAACAGCTACAAGCGTCTGTCTAAAGGAAACTGGGGTGCTGATGCCGAATAATTTCGATTATTGAAATAGAACATAATAAACTCTGAAAAATGAAGGCTGCACCGTGAACCGGATGTAGCCTTTATTTGTTTTTAAATTAATAAACAACGAACATTATGATTGGATTTATTATTTGGATTATTGGCTTGATACTTGCAATCAAAGCCGTATTGGAAATTATGAAATGGAAGGTAGATGGAGTGAAAAAACTATTAGTCGCCATCCTTGTTTTGCTCACCAGCTGGATCGGACTGATCTTTTATTATTTCTGGGGAAGAGATAATCTGCCACAGATGTTGAAATAGACAAGTCTATCTGTATATAAAAGAAAATGCCGTATTAAATTACGGCATTTTCTTTTTTTATTAAGCTATGAACTTCTTCTTCCGTTCCACCGAACGGACCATAGCTCTGCAACTTTACAGAACACATGGCAGCGGCAAAGCAACCGGCTTCCTGATAGGATGCTCCTCTTTTACGCATATATAGATAGCCTGCCATATATGTATCTCCACAGCCTGTAGCATCAGCTACATTTTCTACCGGATAGGCAGGTATTTCATAGAATCGCTTATCAACATAGATGAGTGAACCTTTATCTCCCAAGGTAAGCAAGACTTCCTTCACTCCCCATTCTGCCAATTTCACAGCAGCATCATAAGGATCCGTGCACTGCGTAAGTACCTCCATTTCATGCTCATTCGCTTTCAGAATATGGATATACTTCAAGGCTTCTTCTTTTTCAAGCCAGTCCACCGCCAATACTTCTTCATTCTGTACTTCGCGCAAATAACCCTGTACATCAAGAGACAATAGCCCTTTCCCGGCAAGATGTTTAATGACATCTAATGAAAAATCATCCGCCAATAGACTGCCCAGATGATAAATCCGGGAATCTACATCCTGCAAACCTTCAATTGTGAAAGGATCAGCCTTAGCTGTGACCCGCTGCTTTCTTTCATTAGTGTCTTCTCCATAAATATTCTCAAAGCAAATGGAATGAGTGCTGGGAAGTACTTTCACTTCAATGCCGTCTCTTCTCAAATCATTCACCACCGGCATCTCGCTATCAGCCAAAGCAGTAACAAGTTGGAATCCTTCAGTATTCAGGTGTTTAATGGCATGCGCAAAATAGAAAGAGGTTCCTCCAGGCATGTGCACTGTTTTCTGCGGAGTAACTACTTTATCCAAAGTAATATATCCAATGCAACAAAGATCGTATTTCATAAAATATTCAATTCCTTTTTGATATTGCAAAAGTAGGCAATTATTATCACTTCCTACCCCTGTTATGCTATAAATTCTTCCGCTTCAAGAAATCCGTCGGACTTTCGCCAAATTGTTCTTTATAACACTTTGTGAAATAAGAAGGAGAAGAGAAACCTACTTCATAGGCAATTTCCGCAACTGTCATCTCGGAAGAAGCCAACAAGGAAGTTGCCTTCTTAAGACGTGCCTGGCGCAGCAATTCATTGGGAGCATAGTTCGTAAGCGATTTCAATTTACGATAAAGCTGTACACGGCTCAACCCCATATCTTTGCCTAAGTCTTCCACATTTAGTTCCGGATCTCTCATTTTCTCCTCCACCAAAGACTTAAAGCGGGAAACGAAATCTTTATCGATATCACATATATTCTCTTTTGCCAATGTCTGATTATCACCAAAGAACTGCCGAAGCTGACGACGGGAGTCTATCAAGTTCCGGATACGGGACAATAACAATTGGGAATTAAAAGGCTTGGATATATAAGAGTCTGCACCGCCATTATACCCCTGGATGCGTTGTTCATCAAGCGAGCAGGCCGTAAGAAGGATAACGGGGATATGACAAGTCTGCAATTCTGTCTTCAGTCTCCGGCAACACTCTACCCCGTCCATACCGGGCATCATAACATCGGACACAATCACATCGGGAACATATTTCATTGCAAGGCGAATTCCCGTAGCAGCTTCCGGAGCATCCAATACATGATATTCTTCGGCAAGCAATGTTTTCACATAATTGCGGATATCAGCATTATCATCGATAACCAGAACTGTCGGGCGATCCGCATCTCTCGTTTCTTCCCCACCCATAGGAAAATCAGTTTCGACTAATGTGGTAGAAACTTCTGCTTCTTCACTTGGAAGAGTAACCACCGTCGGGTGATACTGAGAAATACTCTGCGCCGGAAAAAGAACAGTAAAAGTCGCCCCTTTTTCATCACTATGGGCAGTGATCTGACCGCCATGCATCTCTACAAAAGCACGAACAAGTGCCAAACCAATCCCCGTGCCAGCCTGATGCCCGTCTATCTGATAAAAACGTTCAAAGATGGCATCAACCTCTTTAGGAGAAATATGGCTACCGGAATTAAATACTGAAAAGCGGAAATTAGTAGCTTCTGCCTCCAATCGAACCATAATCTTTCCATTCTCGGGTGTATACTTCACAGCATTAGATAACAAATTGAAGTAGATACGCTCCATTTTCTCACTATCTGCCATCATACGAAAATCCGTATCAGGGGTAGTCTCAAAAGAGAAGGATATATGTTTTTTCAACAACGCCATGCGGAAAGAATCGTTCCAGCCACGAAAACTGCTCAAAAGATCGAACGGCTCCAGATGGAGTTCCATTCGTCCGTTCTCCACTTTACGGAAATCAAGGATTTGATTAACAAGACGAAGGAGAATATTGACATTCTTCTTCATCAGTTCCAGTAACTGGTGCGGACGTTCTCCAAGAGATTTATCGGCAAGAAGTTGATTAACAGGATCTGCAATCAATGTCAATGGGGTGCGGAAATCATGTGAGACATTGGTAAAAAAGACCAGTTTGGCATGAGTTGCCTCTTCCAATTCACGGGAAAGTTGTTCCAGTTGTTCTTTCTGCTGAATGAGCTGTTCTTTCTGTTGTGTCAGTTGCTGTTTCTGTTCTTCCAACTTCTCCTTCTGACGAGACAGTTCCCGGTTCAAGCGATTTTTAGTACGCAAAGACAAATACACGGCAACCAATAAGCCCACTACCAATAAAAGTACCAACAGACTACCATATAGCACAACTTGCTGCGTAGCATAACGGTCGAGGAACTGACTCATCTTCCCGTTCATGGTTTCTATCTTCTCGTCAAGAGTAGCTATATGTGAGGTCTGCATCTGCATAATCTGGGCATTGGTAGCATCTACGACAGAAGTTCCCAATACAGTCTCACGAGGATAATCACGTTTATTCAGAATGTCCATTGCAATCTGTATCACACGGTCACCACCTGTAGGATAAATAAACGTGGCATCCAATTGCCCGTTCAGCACCTGCTCCACACCATATCCTTCACCAGGCAAAGCATCCGTACCGATAAAACGCATTTCTTCCGCCCTGCCCTGCTGTTTAGCAACGTCATAAGCACCTGCAGCCATACGGTCATTCTGGGCATACACCACATCTATTTCCGGAAAACGCTTCAAAAGAGTGTCCATCCTTTCTCCCGCTTCCGAACGTAACCAACCGGCATCTTCACGAGCCAGAAGTTGAATACCGGGATAGGGAGATATCGCAGAAACAAATCCTTGATGGCGATCCATGGCAGACGTAGAGCCGGTCAATCCAGCAATCTCTACAATATTACCCCGCCCATGAAGCATATTGGCTACATAATTACCTATGGCTTTTCCCAACTCATAATTGTCCGCACCTATATAAGCAGTATATTTATCAGAAAGTATCTTCCGGTCGAAGACTATGACGGGAATCCCACGATCAAATGCTTCCTCTACCACCGGAGTAATGGGAGCAGCTTCATTGGGGGCAACTACAAGCAAGTCTACCCCTTCCTGAATGAAATGGCGAATATCTTCTATCTGTTGTGCATTATCGTCTTTCACGGTGCGGATATCCACTTCCACTCCATCATAGAAAAGTGCTTCGCGCAGCATTTCATTGTTCATCTGGTGCCGCCATTCATCGTCACTGCATTGGGAAACGCCGATACGGAAATGCACATCTCGATGCGTACACGAAGCAGTCAGCCAAAAGAGGGAGAGCATTGGAATAAGTAACATTTGGAAAGTATATCTTCTCATCTTTTCTGGTATTAGTAACGCAAATATAAAAATATTATCATAGGAATCGTTACCTGTTTCTTAAAAAAACTCTCCACTCTACTAAATTATAACATGAATGCCTGTTGCGGAATTAAAGAGTAAATAAGCTTGTGTTCATAATATTAATACCTTCAAGACATAAAGCAAGGATACCTTAATAGAGCAATAGGAGAAATTAGTATCTCTGCCTACGGAGGCTAATGCGTTCCACCATGGAGAACATTACGTCCCCTTATAAGGAACATTGCGTCCCTCCATAAGGGGACGCAATGTTCCTTATAAGGGGACGAATTAACCTTCGTTATCTTAGTCTTTAACCCTTACAGAAAATCTCCTTAGCTTTCACTAATGGTTCATGAATCTATCATAAAGATTAATTTCCAAGTCTAACAATCCCTTCTTAGCTTCCAATCCGCCGGCATATCCGACCAGCTTATGGTTGCTGCCAATGACACGATGGCAAGGAACAAATATTGAAATGGAATTCGCTCCATTGGCAGTTGCCACTGCGCGGACCGCTTTCGGATTTCCCAGTTTTTGTGACAACTCACCATAAGATACGGTTTTACCGTAAGGGATATTCAGCAATTCCTGCCATACTGATTTCTGAAAATCCGTTCCAATAAAGAGTAATGGGATGTCGAATGCCTTCCTTTTGCGGGCGAAATACTCTTCCAACTGAAGAATTGCTTTTGCAATTACTTCAGAACCTTGCGTGCAGTAATCGGCATGCAGTGCCTTTTGCAGTCGTTTGTCGATTACCTCCCGGCGTTTTTCATTCACCCAGTCACACATACAAAGTTTACCCTCGAAGGAACCAAGTATCAACTCACCATAAGGAGATTGATAATACTGAACCTGAATCATTTCCATATACTCACCATTTATATATTACTATTGAATCAACCTCTCTATCACATGTTTACAAAAGTAAGTATTTACCTCAAATGCGACAACTATTTCTACTACAATTTCCGTATTCATCACTTCGGAAGTATACTCGCGGAACGGACTCCATAATCATAACGAAAGTTTCAGCCTTTGCCCGGAAAGGTATCATTGCCTAATGTATACTCCTACCCTTTATCCGCCTATCATCACTGTCGGGCATCCGGCGGCTATCGTGCCACCATGTGCGGTGCTATCACCCATACGAGCTGCAGGTCTGCCACCTATCATTACAGTGGATGAACCTTTTATTATTGTATCCGGCGGTCCCACGCAGACGCACATGTCACCTACGACGGCTGCCGGTATTTTTCCTATCAAAACATTTTGCACACTTGGACCGACTATCGGTCCGCCCACATGCGGTATCGGCGAGGGAAACGCCGGGGTCTGCATCGGACAAGTGTGCATATCGGTTATTCTTGCTGCTGGAGGCATAGTTTTAATTAAAAGTTAAAGATTAAAATTTCATTTCCTCATTGTCAATTAGTTTATCATAACCATTGCACCTTTGACGGTAGTTTGGCCCGAAGCTGAGAGTTCCGCTGTGGCGTTACCCTTAACGGTTGCGCTCACTTTAGCCTGCACTTTCACATTCAATCCTTCCAAACTGACATCCTGCTTGGCGATGCCGCTGATTTTCGAAGTGGCATCCATTGTAATAGCACCTTTCGCTTTCAGTGTGATATCTTTTGCAGACGAAAGGGAAATGCCGTTGCTGTTCATCACAATCTCGTTTCTGTTCTGATCCGTCAGTTTAATATGCTTGTCATCGTCACTGATTACCACCGTATTTTTTCCAGGAGTGGAGACCGTTATCACCCTCTTTTCTTCATCGAATTCTATCCGCATCTTCTCACGAGTAACGATGGCTTTCATATTATTCTTGGCCTCGTATTCGTAGGGCGGTTTGTGCTTCGCACCATATATTCCACCCAATATTACGGGATGCCCGGGGTCTTCATTCATAAAGCCTACCACCACTTCATCATCCGGTTCGGGCAGGAAGAAGTTACCTGATGCATTTGTGGCGTACATGGTGGAGAGCCTTGCCCAAAGCAGCTTGTTCTTTCCATCCATCCATGGCAATTCTATCTGAATACGGTATTCTTTCAGCGGATCACCGTCCAGTTTCCTTACCACTGCCGCATGAAGTCCCTGCAAACCGGGCAAAAAACCGGAAGCGGAAGGCGATACCACATCCGTTTCATCAGTAATGTTCAGGGATGAAACGCCTGCACCCGCTTCGGTCGTCCATTCATTGTTCTCTATGATATGCGTCACTGAGCCGACAAACAGATTGCCGTTGAATCGTTTGCCCAAGCCTTTCAGTTCGATGATGCAGCCGGGCACCACCTTGGCGGAACCGTAAAAGCTGCATGATCCTTGATAACGTGCCAATCCAGCTTTCAATGCCATGCCATCCGCCCATTGCTTCAACGCTTTCTCGTCTGTAGGAGCATCAGTTTGCAACAAAAAGCTATCGCCTGTGGCAATGTTCTTTGGCTGCAAGTCCCCTTGCTTATTGAGCGAGGGGGAACTAGCGGACACTTTCACAGCTTTCTGTGTGGCGGGATCCCAAGACATCGCTTCATATTGCGTAAACTGGTCATCAGCGGACAGTTCAAGGTCAAAAGTAGTCAAGTCGACACCATAAGTTACAGTCAGTACAGGCGACGCACTCACATCGGGCTTCTTCACCTTAATCTTACTACCATCAGTAAAGATAAACAGGCCATTGGCATCGGCACGCGAAAGGGCAAAATCCCAATCGGAACAATAATACTGTACCAGCGTGGGGTACTGATAGGGTGTGGAGTCTACTTCCACACTACCGTAAGCTGACAATACTTCTTTAATGATGTCACAGTCCTTCTTCTTTTCAAAGATGCGATTCTTACGTCCTTGCGTGGCGGAATAGGCATGGTCACGGCACTCCACTAACATATAGGAATGAAAATCTTTATCAGTAATGATGCGTAACCCGATAATCATACCATCGAACAGTATATCTTCCTTGTCAATATCGCCTGCTTCCAGACGGATAGCATTACCCGGCTTGAAAAGGTCGGCATCACTCTCGTCGAAGGTCTGCTTATTCATATTTCCGGCATTAAATTTCAATGTTGCTTTACCGATGCGGTTCAGTTCCAAATGCACCGTAGCAGCAACCAAGGTGTACTCATTTCCCAGTTTGTTTCCGTTACAATAAACGGAACAGGTCAGTACGCGGTCTTTGTTTACAGAAGGCGATTCACTCATAATCTTAATTATTTTTTAATAACGGAAGCAAGATCTTTGTGCAGTCAGGCACATTCCTGTAACCGTTCAGGTTATTAAATCGGACTATTTCATCCTCTTTATATGATTCATTTGTATAAGCTCAATGGACGAGAACAAAAATAATGGGAAATGGAGGAATCTGAATTCTAAAATCAATAAACTAAAATAAATAATTTATAGCACTGATATTTAGAAGATTAAAGATTAAAGGACATCCTTAATTTTACGATTTCATACTTTTTTTGATGATATGAAGGTACATAAAAACAGATACGCCCACTAAAATAAAGCTTTAGTGGGCGCACTTATTATAAAAATATCTTTATCGGCAATCTACTTATTGAGCAGTAAGCTCAATCACATGGCTCTGAGTCGTAGCCAAACCGAATACATTCAAACCGACTTTCATCAGATAATCACCGGAAAAAACTTTTCCGTTAGACCCTAACTTTGAAGTAACAGAAGGCATCAGATTGATTTCTTCTATTTTATACTGTTTATTCGGATCCAGACCTTGTAATTTCACTGCCATCAGTTTCTCCTGAAAGCGGGGATGGATATCGTAAGCAAACAGTACAGCTTTGTTGGTATCCTTACTCACATAGTTCAATGCCATATGATTTCCCTCATAAGGAGAAACTAAACGATACTGATCACCATCCATAATAGCATTCTGCAGGCGTTTCCAATTGGCAACGGCTGTCTGGCAATAAGTCAGTTCGTCAGCAGTAAGTTCTTTTAAGCCAATATCGAAACCAAGCTTGCACATGGAAGCCACATCGGTACGGAATTTCACGGAAGTCGCCTTGTTCCAACTGGTCACATGAGCATCCATAGCTTTTGCCGGGAAGAATTGGGAGAAGCCCCACTGGATATAAATACGTTCTACGGGATCCGTATTATCGCTGCACCAAAACTCGGTAAAGTATTTCAGTGCTTCATAATCGCAACGGGCACCACCACCGGAACAAAGCATCATCGGGACATCAGGATAATTCTCCTTCACACGTTTCAGGACATTATAGATACCGCGGACATGGTCAATATACAACTGCCCCTGTTTATTCTTCAGATACGGAGAATAGATATTGGTGATAGGACTGTTGCAATCCCATTTGAAGAAAGCAACTTCGGGATTCTCTTTCATTATATTCTCTACAACACCGTATACATAATCCTGCACTTTCGGATTGCTAAGGTCAAGCACCAACTGGTTACGATAATAATACGTATCACGATTAGGCAGCATGATCGCCCAATCCGGATGTTTCTCGAAGAGTTCACTCTTAGGATTCACCATTTCAGGCTCAATCCAGATACCGAACTTCACATCTGCATCTTTGGCAGCTTTCACCAGAGCGGGGATACCACCGGGCAGTTTATTATGATTCACATCCCAGTCTCCCAAACCTGCATGATCATTTTTACGGGGATATTTGTTCGCAAACCACCCGTCGTCCAATAAGAACATATCTACACCCAGATGTTTGGCTTCCTTCATTAATTCAGCCAGTATCTCCTGGTTAAAGTTAAAGCCTGTATTTTCCCAGTTATTCAGAAGAGTCAGACGACTGCCTTTACCATCTTTCAAACTATAGTTACGTGCCCACTCATGGAGATTCCGGCTACCTTTCCCAGCACCGTCATTGCTTAAAGTGAAGATAAATTCAGGGGTAGTAAACACTTCATTCGGTTTCAACTCATAGTTCGAAGCATAAGGATTGATGCCAGGGATTACGCGAAGGTTTCCTACATTGTCTACCTCAAAAGTGAAACGGAAATTACCGGTCCAGCCCAATGTACCCATCAATACACTTCCCTGATTTTCGCTGACCGGCTGATCCAGCCCCACTTCAAAGAAAGGATGCGTATGCATGGCGGCACGACTCCCCAACTTCGTATCGATCACTTTCTTACCGAACTGTAGCTGTTGGTTGCTCATTTGTGCTTCCTTTGCCCAGTCACTGCTGAACTCAGTCAGGTAATAAGCTGAATTATTGAAATAAAGCATGGTAGAGGCATAGGTCGAAAGCATTACAGGTTTCTTCTCCTGATGTATGATTTCGCTCCAGGTCTTGATAACGTTTTCCTTCGGATAAGCCACATAATGCAGAGTGACATCTACCGGATACTTGTCGTCACGCAGATTGATCACAGTCTCCGTACCGCCGTCAACCGCCTTAGAGGAAGAAGAAACATAATACAGGATAGTGGACGGATTGCCGTCGTTATGAGTGATAGCAATGGCCGGTTCAAAGTAATCTTCATTACCCGAACCACTATATACTTCCCAACCACGCCGGCTTACACTACCATCGGCACCTGCATGGATACTCCAGCTGAAATTATTCAAATCCTGTTCATGCAGTAGTTTCTCACCTAAATAAGTTTGGTACAGACGACCATTATCGCCTACCTGAAGCACCAGGTCAGTGTTGTCCGTAGAAATGCGGATCGTTTTGTTTTCCGCTGCATGAGTATACGATAAAGTAGCGCATGCAAAAAGGGTTACAAGTAAATTTTTCATGGTATACAATCAATTTAGTTACAAAAATATATTAATTAAAATTAGAATGAAAGACTTGCACTGAATTCCAGCGTAAACGGACGCAAATAGTTGCCACTCATATAATGGTCTTTAAACTTGCCTGCTTCTTCCTTACCCAACAGTTCGGCACCATTAATCGTGCCGCTGGCACCTTTCTGATTCAGGAAGTTCACTACCGTTGCACCGAGTGAGAGATGTTTGTTCACTTTCCAGTTGATGCCGCCGAAAGTTTCCCAGCGACCATTGAAATAGAGGGCATTGGTCAGATTGGCATATGTCTTACCAAAGTAACGGAAGCTAAGCCACAGACGTAAATCGGGCGTTATGTTATAACTGGGATCTATTTCAGCCAATACTTGGGGAATTTCCTTCACAATATTACCGTTGGCATTCAGATCGGGCACTCCTTCAAATGGAGATTTAATGAAGTAGTTATTATAAGTGGGCTTCTGGTAAGTGAACAGAGCATGCAGATGAAAACCTTTAAAAGGATTGATTTCAGCAGAAGTAGTCCAGCCCAATGTCTTGATATCGTAAATCAGCAAAGTGGTCTTGGATTGCGTTGTTCCCGGCTTGGTTACATTCTGCTGGTCTATGTTATTCGACTTGGAGATATAGGTAATCATAGAAGTCAGGTTTATCCAGTCATTCTGATAGAATAATCCACCACGCAACAAAGGGATGGTCACACGCTTATACTGTTCCTCAGTTGGGCCGGTTCCTGCATATTCATTAATGCGCGGGAAACGGGTAGCAATAGTTCCATCGGCAGTAAGCCCGAAGTTCCTGGTCAGTTTGTAAGTAAATTGTGCCGTTGCAGCATAATTCAACTTATCTTTTACCACTTTATGCGGCTGTATCTTTTCAGTAGAAAGCACATTCCCTTCATTGTCCGTATATTCATGGGTATCACCAATATGGAAACCAGAATAACGGCTGTAAGGAATCTGGTCGGCAGACATACGATAATATTCCAAGCGAGCCCCGTAGTAGACTGTGAATTTCGGACTTACCTGCCAGTTGTCCGTAAAGTAAGCAGCCAGTTTGTTCTCAGTCCCTTTCGTGTACTCCGGGCTCAGTTCATTGAACCCTCTGAATTTACTGGTACTTCCGTCAGCTTCCACCCGGTTCAGTATCTGCGGATATTCGGTGACGGTTCCCGTCCATTGAAAAGAAGAAGAGTGATAATCCATATGATAAAACCATTCATTCAACCCCAGACGTACATCATGGTTACCGACTTTCTTTTTCAACTCAGAGGTTAGCAATACATTCTTCACCTTTCCAAGGTGCAACCAGGTACGTCTACCTTCCACCAATCCGGTATAGGCATTTTTCGAACCATCCAGAAAAAGGCCATCTTCCTCAGTTGCTTCACTGATATTACTACCGCCGAAATCTACATAATTTGCTTCGGGAGCATTCATAAACTTGGCATTGAATGTCCAATTCAGATTATTACGGAAAGTATAATCAAACAGCATAGCTACTTCATGCGCTCTATTCCCCGTGAAGTCACCAAAGCGCCCGCTCTTCATCTTTCCATCCATAACGTCCATATATTGAAAGCGTCCGCCTTCGGGAGCATATGAAGAAGTCCCCAACTTGAACCCCGGAATTTCTTTTACGCTGCCATCTCCCACATAAATGAACGGAGCAGCATTAATCATCGAACCGAGTGCATTACTTTTCGAGAATTTATAGATGACGGAGAATTTTCCACGATTGTTATTGAAAAGGCGGGTCAGTCCGGCATGATACAATTGGGTGCGGTCACTGAAGTTTTCAAACTTAGGGGCGAAACTACCCGGATCGAAATTCTGATAAATACTCGCCGTATACAACCAACGATCTCCGATGCCACCGGACACATTCATGTCCACATTCTGCCATCCGAAGTGATTGGTATGATAATTCAAGACTCCCTTAAACTCCTTCTGTCCTAATTTAGAGAAAGAATTTACAGAATAAGCAATATTTCCGGTAGCAATAGCAGATTCGGACGGTGTCATTAATCCGACTTCACCCAGGCTGGCATCGCTGCGCCAGTGAGTAGCCAACTTGTGCACAGCCGAAGAATATACGGCGGGTAATCCGTTCTCATACACATTCACATCTTCACTGGGAAGTCCGATCTGGATTTCACGAGGCTTGTTAGCATCCAAAGCATTCAGCATCACATTGCGTTCACTTCCTTCCGTCTTCTTACTACTGATGGTGTCATTCTCCACCGGATTATTTGCTATCGCAGTAGTAGCGAATAACAAAGCTGCCGATACGACATAAGAAAAGAGACTTACTTTCATAATATTAATAGGATTTAAAATTAAACTCTTTGCCAAAGGATCGGACGGGAATACATCCTTTATCTTTCAACGAGGGCAAAGTTAGAAGGTATTATTATGCACTGTTGCCACAAGTAGTTGTCAGGTAGATTGAAGTGAAGTAACGCACGCCATTATCATGCTGATTATAAACATATTACAGGTATCCATTTTATAAAAGCAGGTAGATGTATCCGTTTGCTGAAAACTTTTAATATCTTTGTATTTGTCTACTTTAAATGAATATACCCTATGAAAAGATACTTGTTATCGGGATTATTTCTACTATTTATGCTTGTACCTTTTCGTGCAGCGAATAAAACGGACTTATCCAATGAATTGGAATCAGCTTTAAAACAGCGCAACCAATACTCGCTCCAAAAGGAAACCCGGATTGACAGTCTAAAACATTTGCTATATCCGGCAATGGATAAAAATGAACGTTTCCGATTATACAATGCCATTTATGAAGAGTACTATACATATCGTTTCGATTCGGCCATGCTCTATGTAGACAGGGAAGAACAAGTGGCCATGCAGCTTTCAAATCCCACTTATCGCAATCTGAGCATCATTCACCGTTCAGTACTTCTTTCCACCTCAGGCTATTTCAGCGAATCCATTCAGAATCTGGCACAAATAGACTCACGCACTTTAGATGCTCCGTCAAAGATAGAATACTATGTCGCCTGTGAATGGGCTTACAGTATGTGGGCCGAATACTCCAATGATAAAGTATATGCCCCCCGCTATTATGAAAAAGAGATGCTCTATCAGGATTCTCTAATCAGTGTGCTACCCGTCGGTTCGTCATTACACAACTACTGGAAAGGAGAAAATCTCTATCGTCACCAAAGATATTCCGAAGCGAAAGAATACTACCAAAAAGCATTGGAAGGAGTTCCCGTAAATGTTCGTCTTTATGCTATGGTTACTTACGGTTTGGCATTAGTCCATTCTAAATTAGGGAATTGGGACGAATATGAGCATTATCTGATCAAAGCTGCTATTTCGGACCAGGTATGCCCGCTTAAGGAAAACCTGGCTCTGCAGGAACTTGCCTTATATATCTTTAAAAACAGAAGTGGAGAAGTATCGCGTGCCAACCGCTACCTGAATTATTCCATGGAAGACGCACAGTTTTATAACAATCGTCTCCGTATGCTCGAGATAGCGAAGAAATTCCCTTCTATCGTACTGTCTTATCAGGAACAGAACCTTATTAAAAGTAAACGGCTACAATGGTCACTGATATGCATCAGTATATTATCCATCGGACTGGTTATTTCCCTGATCTATATTTACCGGCAAATGCACCAACTTCATAAACGCAGAGAGATACTGGCGGATATGAATCAGGAATTACAGCATCTGAATAAAGCATTAGTAGAGACCAATCATACGCGTGAAGAATATGTAAGCCTGTTCATGGATTTGTGTGCTGCCTATATAGATAAACTGAATAAATACCAGGATTTGGTAAAACGCAAGGTGAAAGCAAAACAAACGGATGATCTCTTGAAGTTAGTCAATGCCACTAAACTATCAGACACCGATGCGAAAGAGTTCTTTGTAAACTTCGATACTGCATTTCTGAACTTATACCCCAAATTTATAGAAGAATTTAATGCATTATTACGAGAAGGTGAAGAAATCATTCCTAAAAGAGGAGAGATATTGAATACGGAGCTCCGGATATTTGCATTGATACGTATGGGGATTAAAGATAGCTCTAAGATAGCCACCCTCCTGTTCTATTCACCACAAACTATTTACAATCATCGGAGCGTAGTGAAGAATAAGGCAAAGATGAGGAATAGTTTTGAAAAGCAGGTGGAGGAACTTTGTGCAGTAATGTAAAATCGTCTATAATATAAAACAAGACACTTTTTCTTTAAAAAAGGACGTGTACACATTGCTCCTTCAAATACTTCTGTTACTTTTGCCTACAAATACAATGTAACTACTAGAAAACTATTATTTTATGAAAAAGCTATTCTATTTTGGCATTCTGGCATGTATTTCATATGCATGTTCCTCAGATTCTGATTTCACCCCGGAAGATGAAACTCCTTCTGATGTCTATGAACTCAAAGCTATTCCTGACAAGGAAGTCATTTTCAAAACCTACCCGGCAAGTATGAAACAAATTCTTGGTGCGGGCTACGATGTTACCGCTGATTACTTAAGCCCCGAGGCCATAAAAGCACCTATAATAGATTTGGATAAATTGGCAGACAGCGATATATATGACTTCACCTGTATGAAGGCAACTTCTACCGAATCCCAAAACTACGCCGGAGAAAATGCAACAGCGTTCCTTGCCAACATTAGCAATAGCCTGATATTGGAAGACGTAAATTCCAAGAACGCTCTCTCCGTAGGTACCATTCTCAAGCATAAGGAATTCCAGTCTGATTACAACCATTCTTCACAATATTCTTTTGCCTCCAGTGAACAGCTCTTTACAATGGAGCGCTGGTACTTATCACCGTTTTATATCTCAGAGAAATATAAATACAGATATCTTACTCAGGAGTTTGAAAATGATGTGACCAGTCTGACAGCGGAAAATATCATAAACAAATATGGCACACACTTTTTAATAGATGTCTGCATAGGAGCACGATTCAGAGGACTTTACCGAACAGCAGTACCTACAGCGACATCGGCAACCGACATTGTAAAAATCACCTTAGTCAGCGCTTTGACAAAAATGGCCCAGCAAGGCTTTTCTACCGGAAGCAGTGTCGGTGGATGGGAAGAGGAAGTGGCACAAAGCATAGGAGGTCAACTTATCTTCGAATTCTATGGAGGAAATACAACCTTATTGCCTTCACTGCCGACAACCGCCGACCTTAACACCTGGTTGAAGTCCTTTAATGAAGAAAATTATACTTTAACGAAAATCACTCAAAACAAAGTCCTTCCTATTTATGATATGATAAAGGATGCCACCAAAAGAAAACAAGTGAAAGATGCCATAGAAAAATATATTTCCAACCAAAAATTATCGTCTGTTTCCACAACTCCGTTACTTCAGGCTTGGAATGGCAAAAATCACACATACGATACATCTTATTTAGATATTGCAGTGCACTCCAACAGAAAATATGAAGGAGCCGTTTGTTCCATCTACAAACAGCAAAGAACACATACCGTGCCTCTGTATTTATATAGCAACGGGCAAAAACAACGTTTATCCGTAGAGCCATTACAAGCAGACGCCGGATGGCAACTGGAAAAAGAACTGGGATATGTATATACTTCACCCGTAGACGGAGCCATTCCTCTATACGAAGCAGCAAATGAAAATGATTATTGTTACACTACAGAAGACAAACAGGCATATGGAATAGAAGGAAGTTGGAAGAAAACAGGTATTGTATGCTACACAATGCCCTTATAATACCAAATTAGTTGCCATATAAATGAATCTCCTTTATCATTACCATATCAGAATAGTAATGATAAAGGAGAAAACAATCTAATTGTAACCTTTCAGGTACTTACTCCAACCGACTCTTAAAAGCAGACGGTAATTCCGGCATAGCCCCACTCTGTGTACAAACATAAGCAGAAACTTCTACGGCCAGTTTATGTGCTTCAGGAACAGGTTTTCCACTAAGTATGGCAGATGTGAAAGCAGCAGTAAATGAATCACCCGCTCCCACAGTATCGGCCACAGGAACTTTCGGTGTGTCCTGATAAGATACTACGCCCGGAGTAAATACATAGCTGCCATTGGTTCCACAAGTCAGAATCAGCATCTTCAGATTGTATTTAGCCAGAAGTATCCAGCATTTATCCTGTAAATCGATACCCGGATAACCAAAGATGCGGCTGATTGTCACCAATTCCTCATCATTGATTTTAAGGATATTGCAACGACGCATAGATTCACAAAGAATCTCCTTCGTATAAAATCCCTGGCGAAGATTAATATCGAAAATCTTAATCTGATCTTCTCCGTCAGGCATCGTATCCAAAAAGCGCTGGATAGTAGCCCGACTCACAGGACTGCGTTGAGCCAGAGAACCGAAACAAACGGCACGGGTAGAAAGAGCCAGCCGTTTCAAATCGTCCGTAAAAGGTATATTATCCCAAGCTACCCCCTCTTTAATTTCATAACAAGGTACACCGACAGCATCAAGAGTAACCTGTACCGTACCCGTAGGGTAATCCACCTGTTCTATCTGGCAAGTCAGCTTCTTTTGAGCAAAAACATCCAATATTTCCCGTCCGTCAGCATCACGCCCTACAGCACTTACGACACGACTGTCAAAACCAAACTGTGATACATGATAAGCGAAATTGGCAGGTGCACCACCTATTTTCTTTCCTTCGGGCAGCACATCCCAAAGCGCTTCACCCATTCCAACGATTGTATTCATATATAAATAAGTTGTTACTCTCCGAAAAGAGATTGATTTAAACCATTAATAAATTATTAGTCCCATATTGATTTAACCCCAAATACTTGTAGCTCCTTAATATCAATATTATTCCCCCAGAAATGAAATCCTTCCTTATTATTCTTATCCGGCTTTCTAACCATTGAAAATGAATATACTCCGTTATCGACAAACACTTCAATAGAAGTTCTGTCTATATATATATCGGCAGTTATTTCCATACTTGTCATATCATCAGGAGAGTAGAACACGCCATTTATTGTATTCGGATTAAGATCGTAAGTAAGCATTTGCTGGCCAAACAAATTAAATCCGGCACTAGTTGCATGAGACAACTTGAATGTGGTTTTAATTCTAAGGCAATCTGCATTTTCAAATTCTTTCAGCAATTCATTGGCTTCATTTGCCTTGAGAGAATTCCATTGACGGAGAGGCGTAAACAACTGCTCGGATTCCTTAATCGGGACATTAAATAATCTTGGTCCATCTTTAGTAGTCCGAAGGGTAAGCTCCGTTGGCAAACACATCATACCATTAAAAGGCATTCCCGGATGACTGATTCGCCCCCACCCCATTTGAATACGTCGTCCGTCGGGCATATTGGTAAATGTCTGCGCAGCATATATAGAACCTGTTGTATATTGATATTTTCCCATTTCCGGTTTAAAAACTTTCCCATTGAACGAACCAAGCATATAGGTGCCTGTGGCGCCATACATCACCCACTTCGTATTATTCGGATCTCCATCAATAGGCAATTCAAACAACTCAGGACATTCCCAAAATCCGGTTGTATGGCTTTGATAAGTCCACTCTTTCAAATTGGAAGAAATGTAGATAGAGTGTCCATCACGCTCATTCAGCACCATAACCCAGTGCTTGCCGGGTTTATACCAGAATACTTTCGGGTCACGCGTATCTACACTATTCCAGATATGCTTCGAATCAATCACAGGATTCTCCGGATATTTGGTAAAAGTACGTCCATTGTCAAGACTATATGCTATACATTGCACTTGCTTATCCGGACTGGCAGCTGTATAAGCCACTATCATGGCAGGAACATTATCTCTATTATACCCTGCAGTATTTTCATAATCTATCACTGCTGATCCTGAATACATTGTACCTAAATGATCTGGATAAAGGGCATCCGGTAGTTCTTCCCAATGAATTAAGTCTTTGCTTACAGCATGCCCCCAGTGCATATTTTCCCAGTCACGTTCATAGGGATTATGCTGATAAAACAAATGATACTCTCCATCATGATATATCAGCCCGTTAGGGTCATTTATCCAGCCACGACGAGTAGTAAAATGGAATTGCGGACGGTTCGTTTCCCGATAAAGGCTGTCATGTCCGGCTATAAAGTCATCCTGGTATATTTTACTTAATCCCTTTTCATCTCCCTCATAACTTATCCTGATTGTTTTACCTTTAAGATCGGAAACATCTTTAAACACCCAATAATCAGCTTCGCCGGATGCCAGACGGATAACTACCGACAAATCGGGCTTCCCTTCCGATTTAAAAGTCATTTTCGCCCTTTCCTGTTTATGAGAAACAGGAAAATTCAGATACTTTTTGTTGATTTTCAATTCAATGTCACCAGAAAACGCCCAATTACACGAAAGTAAAAATGCGCTGGTCACTAATAGTCTTAAGATTAACTTCATATTCTACTAATTAATTTGTTTCCAATTTAAACATTAAAGGATTATTAGCCGAATCCCATGTTTGTTATGCAATATCAGGAAAATTGATAAGACTTCATACCGCAATTTTCCTTTAAAGTTATTTCTTAATCTTCAGAGTATAATACAGCAGGTACAGTACACCGACTGTCATTACCGCTACTGCTCCGCTTTGTCCTACCGCATCACTTGCCAGTCCCATTGCCAACGGAAACACTGTTCCACCGAAAAGGCCCATAATCATCAGACCGGAAACTTCGTTCTTCTTGCCGGGCATATACAGCAATGCCTGCGAAAAGACAATCGAGAATATATTTGAGTTACCATAACCTATCAATGCAATGCAAATATAAATAGATGTTTTTGAATGAAAAACAAAAAGCCCTATCATTGCCAATAACATCATAAAACTACTGATAGCAAAGAACGATTTGGCATTCATCTTTCTCAAAATGAAAGAACCTGTAAAGCAACCTGCCGTACGGAATATAAAATAAAGACTGGTAGCAAACGCAGCATCATCCAATCCCATACCCAAGCGTTCCATCAAAATCTTAGGTGCGGTAGTATTCGTGCCCACATCAATTCCTACATGACACATAATGCCGATGAAAGATAGCAGAATAAACGGTTTGCCCAATAGAGCTAAACACTGACCAAATGTAGAAGGTTTGCCTTCTTCTTTTTCTTCAGCGATCTGTGTCTGTCCTAATAGTAAAACAGCGATTACAGCAATTACCATATAAATAGGGAATAGCACCCGCCAGCCCAGACCAAAGGATGGAATGGCCTGCGTAGCTCCCCACATGGCAATGTAAGGTGCAAGAAACGAGGCTATCGCTTTCACAAACTGTCCAAAGGTTAGACTACTTGCCAGACGGTCACCTCTGACAATATTGGAAAGTAACGGATTTAGTGAAGTCTGCATAAGCGCGTTGCCGATACCTAATAAAGAGAAAGAAATCAGCATAAGCGTATAACTATCACCGAAAACCGGTAATAATAAAGAAGCAAAAGTCACCAGCAAACTAAGAAGTACCGTTTTTTTCTGTCCGATACGACTCATCATCATACCTGTCGGTACGGAGAAGATTAAAAACCAGAAAAAAACCAGCGAGGGAAAGATGTTAGCCTGAGAATCCGTCAGACCTAAATCTGCTTTTACATAGTTGGAGGCAATACCTACCAGATCTACAAATCCCATGGCGAAGAAACAAAGCATCACCGGGAAAAGCTTGGATAACGAAGAATTTGATTTCATTGTTGTATGGTATTAATTTAAGTATTTCTTGCTCGGGAAAGCATGTTGCAAAGGAAGCGAATACCACGACAACGGGATAACAATTTTGTTACAAAGAATATCAATTATGATACAGGACCGTTTTTTAGCCGTATTTGAGTCCTATTATCATCCTTTTTAGCTACTTTTGTACAAGTATATACAACAAACTCATAAATAAATCATTATGGAAATACTCTTTAACGGAAAACTTAGTATCGAGGTCTCTGCACATGGAGCCGAATTGTGCAGTATTTTCTCTAATGGAAAAGAATATCTGTGGCAAGCAGACCCCGCATTTTGGAAACGTCATTCACCGGTGCTCTTCCCCATCGTAGGCAGTGTATGGGATAATGAATATCGTAACGAAGGTACAACCTATGCCCTTACCCAGCATGGATTTGCCCGCGACATGGAGTTTACGCTTATATTGGAGCATGACGACGAAGTGCGTTATCAACTTGTCAGCAACGAAGAGACACTCAAGAAATACCCCTTTCCGTTCTGCCTCGAAATCGGCTATCGCATCCATGAAAAGAAAGTCGACGTTGTATGGGAAGTGAAGAATACCGGAGAAAAGGAAATGCATTTCCAGATTGGAGCACACCCCGCATTCTATTATCCGGATTTCGATGCTACTACAGAAGAACGAGGCTTCTTTGGTTTCGGTAAAAAGAATAGGCTGAAATATATCCTCATTTCCGAAAAGGGCTGCGCTGATCCGGACACTAAATATCCATTGGAATTGACTGATGAATGGCTACCTATAGATACACACACTTTTGATAAAGATGCACTGATACTGGAAGACAATCAAGTACGACAGGTTACTCTATATAATAAGGAGAAACAACCTTATCTCAGCCTACATTTCAATGCACCTGTAGTCGGTTTGTGGTCACCTCCTTCCAAGAATGCTCCATTCGTCTGTATAGAACCTTGGTATGGTCGTTGCGACAGGGCGCACTATACAGGAGAATATAAAGAAAAGGATTGGATGCAGCATCTGCAACCCGAAGAAATATTCAGAGGAAAATACACTATCGAAATAGAGGAATAAAAGAAAAACAGAACAATCCATATATCTTCCCCATACCAACTCCGTATCAAAGCCGTACCAACTCCGTGTCTGGTCCAACCACTTAGGTACGGAGCATATACGGACTTGGTACGGCTTTGATGCAGATTGGGTATAGAAAAATAGGTAAAACAGACTAATTTTACTTCAATTTATAAACCTTGAACGAACTTACCGTATAGCTTCCACCTTTAGCATAGAAACTGATGCGGTTATAAGGTTCTGATGGAAATACAAGGTTTGTCATTGCAAAACGTCCGTCATCTCCAAATGCTTCAATACTCGATTTATCAACAAAAAGACGTAATGTCATTTCCGAATTATCCTCTATTGGAGCAAAAGTCACTATCGGAAAATCCTGGCTGAATGATACGATTCCACTCTTACTACGGTCCATCGCAAATTTCTTCTCTACCAGATTATAATAGATATCCACTTCTTCTCCTTTTGAATTGAAAAGCTGGAAACCTACAATCTCAGCATTCCGGTTCTTAATTGTCATTTCAATTTCATACGTACCGGTATTATCGGCAAGCAGCTTATCCATATTATAGGTACGGTCCACTTTGAAGGAACGTTTCTTTTCTTCTTTTCCACGCAGTTTCAGCAATTCTCTGGAAGGAGAAGATTTCAGATACGTTTCACCGGCCGAGGTATAAAGGCTCAAGTCGCGGGGCACGGAATTTGCACTACGATATTGCATAGTAGGTACATCATTGGCATACTGCCAATTGCTCATCCATGCTAATGCGATATGACGACCTTCGGGGGCATTGCTCCAGGTGACAGCAGCATAATGATCTTTTCCCCAGTCCATCCATTTCGTCATTTTCGGGGATTCATTCACGAATGTTTTTCCGTCGAACGTTCCTACAAAATATTGGGCAGCACTACCACCGAAAGGTCCACCCGGATTAAGATTACAGATCAAGACCCATTTCTTCAATTCCGTACCTTCAATGGGCAGTTCTATCAAATCGGGACATTCCCAAACACCTCCATGAGCACCCTGTCCTTCACCGAAACTACTTTCATAAGCCCAATCCTTCAGGTTGGGTGAAGAATAAATCTGCATCTCCTGCCCTACGGCGAGAATCATAATCCATTTCTTGGTACCATCATGCCAAATCACTTTCGGGTCACGGAAATCACGTTGTGTAGAAGTCAGAATAGGATTACGCGCATACTTTTTAAAAGTCTTTCCATTATCAAGACTATAAGCCATGCTTTGTACCTGGCGATCACTTGCTGAAGTATAAAAAGCAACAATGGCACCGGCACCAAATCCGGCTGTATTATCCTTATCCACTACACAAGAACCACTGAAAATAGTCCCTAAAGCATCAGGCGCAATAGCTGCGGGCTGATGTTCCCAAGTAACGAGGTCGGTACTGGTTGCATGTCCCCAGTGTAAGTTTCCCCACATAGAACCATAAGGGTTATATTGATAGAATAAATGATAAACTCCATCTTTATATACCATGCCATTCGGGTCGTTCATCCAGCCATACCTGGGAGAGAAATGATATACCGGACGGAATACTTCGCGATTGGCTGTATCGAACTCATCAGAAAGTTCCATCTTGTCCCAGCAGATAGCTGTATCAGGGATCAACTGGAAATTAAAGGAAAGTGATTTATTATCAAATCCGGAGAGATCTACCGGAACAAAGTAATCTATCTTATTTATAGCCAAACGAATGTTCATATAGCGTACTACGTCATTGTCTGCTATCATATACAGTTTTGCTTCCGGGGAAGCCTCCTCTACAGGAAGCAACAGGAATTTCTTTTGATTCTCAATCTGGACAATGCTCTGTCCGTCACCTAAATGTTTAATCACGAAAGGAGGATTAATAGCTTGGCACGAAAAGACCGACCAAATTGTACCTATTATAAAGGTAAGGGTCCATCGCACGGTCAACAAATTGTTTTTTAAATTCATGATGTTTTTGGGTATTACATTTAATTAATAATGGGTTGCTCAGGAAAGCACTTTGCAAAGGAAGCGAATAAAAAAGAAACAGCCTGCTATTTATGTTTCATAAGCTGGTAATTTTGATACCTGCCTTTTATTTTGTTACAAATATGTCAGCATATGAAACATAAATTACAGCCTCTTGTCATAGAATTCCTTTTCTTTGCAACATCAAAACATCACTCGGGAAAGCATGTTTTGAGAGGTAATCCACAGCGATTACAAAATGAAAAGCATATTAATTAAAATCTAAAAACATGGAAGGCATAAAAAGATCGCTTCTATTTGCACTCTTTCTTATAATATGTACAATGGCTCAGGCCCAACGCCTGACGGTACAGGGAAAGGTGGTTTCCAAGACCGACGGAGAGCCTATTATCGGGGCAACCGTCATAGAGACTAACCAGACAGGCAACGGTACCATAACCAATATTGACGGTGACTTTACACTATCTGTGCCACAAGGTGTGGAACTGACTATTTCGTATATCGGCTTCAAGACAGTGAATGTGAAAGCACAAGCTACACTAAACATCACTCTGGAAGAAGAATCCGAATTACTGCAGGAAATTGTAGTCACAGGCTATACCACTCAACGCAAAGCTGACCTGACCGGAGCGATTTCCGTAGTCAGCATGGATGAAATTGCCAAGCAAAATGAAAACAATCCGATCAAGGCATTGCAGGGACGTGTACCGGGTATGAACATCACAGCCGATGGTAATCCCAGTGGAAATGCTACAGTACGCATCCGCGGTATCGGAACTCTGAACAACAATGACCCTCTTTATATTATTGATGGTGTCCCTACCAAATCGGGTATGCACGAACTGAACGGTAATGACATCGAATCTATCCAAGTATTGAAAGATGCAGCTTCCGCTTCTATCTATGGTTCGCGTGCTGCAAACGGTGTCATCATCATCACTACGAAAAAAGGTAAAGAAGGACAGATAAAGATCAACTTCGATGCTTCTATCGCCGCTTCCATGTATACCAATAAGATGGAAGTACTGAATGCGGAAGAATATGGCCGCGCCATGTGGCAGGCTTACGTAAACGAAGGTCAGGACCCCAATACCAATGCACTGGGTTATAAGTATAGTTGGGGCTACGATGCAAACGGTTATCCTCAACTGAACAACATCAGCATGTCCAAATATCTGGATTCCGCCAACACTGTGCCGGCTGCCGATACTGACTGGTTTGACGAAACCACCCGTACAGGTATTATCCAGCAGTACAATGTATCAGTAAGCAACGGTTCGGAAAAGGGTTCTTCTTTCTTCTCCCTGGGTTATTATAAGAATATAGGTATCATCAAGGACAGCGACTTCGAACGTTTCTCTGCCCGTATGAACTCTGATTACAACCTGATTGGCAAATTCCTGACCATAGGAGAACATTTCACCCTGAACCGTACTTCGGAAGTACAGGCACCGGGCGGATTCCTGCAGAATGTATTGCAATTCAATCCCTCACTGCCGGTTTATGATATCAATGGAGAATATGCCGGTCCGGTAGGTGGATACCCTGACCGCGAAAACCCGGTGGCAAGACTGGATCGTAACTCTGATAATCGCTATACTTACTGGCGTATGTTTGGTGATGCCTACATCAACCTCAATCCCTTCAAAGGATTCAATGTACGCTCTACCTTTGGATTGGATTATGCACAAAAATCACAACGCATCTTCACCTACCCTATCACCGAAGGTAATGTGGCAAATGATAAGAATGCCGTAGAAGCCAAGCAGGAACACTGGACGAAATGGATGTGGAATGCCATCGCTACCTACAATCTGGAAATTGGCAAACACCGTGGTGACGCCATGGTCGGTATGGAGTTGAACCGCGAAGACGATATCAATTTTTCGGGCTATAAAGAAGATTATTCCATCCTGACGCCCGACTATATGTGGCCGAATGCCGGTTCCGGCACGGCTCAGGCTTATGGCTCGGGCGAAGGCTATTCACTGGTTTCTTTCTTCGGAAAACTGAATTATACGTATGATGATAAATATCTGCTCTCTATGACAGTACGCCGTGACGGTTCTTCACGTTTCGGTAAGAATAACCGCTATGCCACATTCCCTTCTTTCTCACTGGGATGGCGCCTGAACCGTGAAAAGTTCATGCAGAACCTCAGTTGGATTGACGACCTGAAAGTCCGCGGCTCATGGGGCCAGACCGGTAACCAGGAAATCTCGAACATTGCCCGCTATACTATTTACGTTCCCAACTACGGTGTGACGGAATCAGGCGGTCAAAGCTACGGTACTTCCTATGACATTGCCGGAACCAATGGCGGCAGTATCCTTCAGTCCGGATTCAAACGTAACCAGATTGGTAACGATAACATCAAATGGGAAACAACCACACAGGTCAACCTGGGTCTCGATTTCTCACTTCTCAAACAATCTCTTTACGGCTCATTCGACTGGTTCTACAAAAAGACAACGGATATCCTGGTACAGATGGCTGGTATCGCCGCTATGGGTGAAGGAAGCAGCCAATGGATCAATGCAGGAGAAATGAAAAATGTGGGTGTTGAACTGAATCTCGGTTATCGTAATCAAACTGCATTCGGATTGAAATATGACCTGAATGCCAACATAGCCACTTACCGGAATGAAATTACAAAACTGCCTACTACAGTAGCAGCCAATGGTACTTTCGGAGGTAACGGTGTACAAAGCGTAATCGGACATGCCAATGGTTCGCAAGTTGGTTATGTAGCCGACGGCATCTTCAAATCACAGGAAGAGATTGATAACCACGCCACTCAAGAAGGTGCCGGAATAGGCCGTATCCGCTGGCGCGACCTGGATCACAACGGTATCATTAACGAGAAAGACCAACAATGGATTTATGATCCGACACCAGACTTCAGCTATGGTCTGAACATCTATCTTGAATACAAGAATTTCGACCTCACCATGTTCTGGCAAGGTGTTCAGGGAGTAGACGTCATCAGCGACCTGAAAAAAGAGACCGACCTTTGGAGCGGACTCAACATCGGTTTCCTGAACAAAGGCAAGCGAGTACTCGATGCATGGTCACCCACCAACCCGAACTCTACCATTCCTGCATTGTCACGCAGCGATACAAACAATGAGAAGCGTGTTTCCACTTACTTCGTTGAGAATGGTTCGTTCCTGAAGTTACGCAATATACAGTTGGGCTACAACGTCCCTAAAACCTTTGCCCAGAAGATGAAGATGGAGCGCCTGCGCTTCTACCTGAGTGCACAGAACGTATTCACCATCAAGAGTAAGGAATTCACCGGAGTAGATCCTGAAAATGCCAACTATGGCTACCCCATCCCGATGAATATAACTTTCGGTATTAATGTAGGCTTTTAACAATAAAATCAGTTACTTATGAAAAAGTTAATATATACAGCAATCTTAGGTCTTTCACTGATGTGCGGCAGTTGCACCGACTTTCTGGAAGACCAGCTCCCCCAGGGAACCATCAGTGACGAACAGCTGAAGAACCCGGCATACATCGACAATCTGGTGATCTCTGCTTATGCAGTATGGATTACCGCCGAAGATATCAACTCTTCCTTCTCCATGTGGAACTATGACGTACGTTCGGATGACGCTTACAAAGGCGGAAACGGTACGGAAGACGGTGATGTATTCCACTCACTGGACATCTCGCAAGGTATCATGACTACGGCATGGAACATCAGCGATATGTGGCAGCGTCTCTACAATTGTATCTCACGCGTCAACACATCTTTGCAACTGTTGGAACAAGTGGATGAAAGCACTTATTCATTGAAGCAGCAACGCATTGCCGAAATGAGATTCCTCCGTGCACACGGTCACTTCTTGCTGAAACGCCTGTACAAAAAGATTCCGTTTGCCAACGATGCCAACTTGTCACCGGAAGAATACAACTATCTCTCCAACACTACTTACAACAATGACGAAGGCTGGCAACAGATTGCAGACGACTTCCAGTTTGCTTATGATAACCTTCCCGTGAAGCAGGCAGACAAAGGCCGTCCCGCCAAAGCCGCAGCAGCTGCCTATCTGGCAAAGACTTATCTGTACAAAGCTTATCATCAGGATAATGCAGACAGCCATGAAGTGACAAGCCTCAGCACGGAAGACTTGGTGAAAGTAGTGCAATACACGGACAATGCCATCATGTCGGCAGGCGGCTACGGGTTGGAATCGGATTTCCACAACAACTTCCGTCCGGAACCTCAATATGAAAATGGCGTAGAATCCCTGTGGGCCATGCAATACTCCATGAACGACGGTACCAATAACGGTAATTGTAACTGGTCTTACGGTCTGATTGTTCCCAACATTCCGGGAGTTACCGATGGTGGTTGCGACTTCTACAAACCGAGCCAAAATCTGGTGAACGCATTCAGGACAGATGCTAACGGACACCCGCTGCTGGATTCCTTTAACAGTACCGATTACAATTCACAATCCGATTATGCTGACCCACGCCTCTTCCTGACGGTAGGTATGCCGGGATTCCCTTATGAGTTCAATAAGAACTATATGATGGATCAGTCGACTACCTGGAGTCGCAGCAATGGACTTTACGGATATTACGTGACCTTGAAGCAGAATGTGGACCCGGATGGCGATTACCTGATTAAGGGTGCCTGGTGGGGTTCTCCGATGAACCGTATCGTACTGCGCTACTCGGATGTATTGCTGATGCGTGCCGAAGCACTGATCCAACTGAACGACGGACGTATCGCCGAAGCTATCAGCCTGATTAACGAAGTACGTAACCGTGCCAAACAAAGTACGGCCATGATTGCCGATTACGAAATGGAATATGGCGTACGTTTCAACATTCAGCCTTATACAGGAAGCTACTCACAAACAGATGCCCTGAAATTGCTGAAGTTTGAACGCCGTGTAGAGCTGGCTCTGGAATCAGAACGCTTCTTTGACCTGGTAAGATGGGGTGAAGCTGCCGAAGTGCTGAATAAGTTCTATGCCGAGGAAGCTGCCGACTGCACCATCTACACGAGCGCCTCGTTCACTAAGAATAAAAACGAATATCTGCCTATCCCGTTTGCACAGATGAGTGCCAGCAACGGAAACTATACGCAGAATTGTGGTAACTGGTAACCTTATAAAAAAGAAGAACATTATGAAATCAATACTGAATAAACTAAACCTGCTTGTACTGGGAATCGTTCTGCTGTTAGCATTCCCGGGATGCAGCGATGATAATACATCCGACCTGAAGCTGGACGGAGACACATGGCTCACCGCCCTTGAACTGAATGACGCCTATACGGGAGTGATAGACCGGACCAATAAGACCGTGACCATAGCAGTGCCCGAAGTATACGACACTGATGCTATGAAAGTTACCAGCATCGAAGTATCCGAAGGTGCCGAGGCTTCTGTTAAGGCAGGCGATATGCTGAACTTCTCATTTCCCCAAGTGATAAAAGTGACTAACGGAAATGTATTTCTGGACTATACCGTCAAGATCAAGCATGATGAAGCGCGGATACTCTCCTTCAAACTGAACGATGCGTATGCCGGAGTTATCGACCAGACTAAACGTACCATCACCGTACGTGTGCCGAGCTCAGTCAATATCAAAAACATGGTTCCGATCATTACGACTTCGGCAGGAGCCATCGTAATGCCGGCATCCGGCCAGGCTATCGACTTCAGTAATCCTGTAGAATTCACTGTTTCATACAACACTGCATCCGCCGTTTATACGGTAACGGTTATCCCGACCGATGCACCGAGTGCCGTATATGTAGGTCTGGCAGCTACACTGAATGAATTGAATCCGGAAGAAAAAGAAGCAGCAATCTGGATGCTGAACAATGTTGCCAATTCGCAATATATCTCATTCGAAGATGTGCAGGCAGGAAGAGTAGACCTGAGTGAATGTGAAATCATGTGGTGGCATCTGCACATAGACGGCGGCATCGACAGCATGGATAAGTTTGAAAAGGCAGCGCCTGCGGCAATCAGTGCATTGGTGAAGATGAAAGAACTTTATAATAACGGCATGAACCTGTTGCTTACCCGCTATGCCACTTACTATGCCGCCAAGCTGGGGGCTACCCTGGACGGTAACAACCCGAATAACTGTTGGGGACAATCGGAAGAATCCGGTGAAATAGTAGGTGGTGCATGGAACTTCTTTATCCAGGGACACGAGTCGCATGCTCTTTACCAAAACCTGGTGATGAACAGCGGTGAAACAGACAAGGTTTATACCTTCGATACCGGTTACCGGACCACCAACAGTACAGCACAATGGCACATCGGTTCCGACTGGGGCGGTTACACCACAAATGAAGTATGGCGTACCAATCATGGCGGCGTTGATCTGGGTTATGGTGGCGATGGTGCTATCGTGGCATGGGAATATCTGTCCGAAGGTTCTCGCGGAGGCATCGTATGTATCGGCTCAGGATGCTACGACTGGTATGCCTATGGCATAGACGCTTCAGCGGACAAATACCACGGCAATGTGGCCAAACTGACAGAGAATGCAATTGACTATTTAACGGGTAAATAAAACTAATATATGAAAACAATGATATATTCACTCACACTGGCTGCTCTGATGATCACTTCTTTCAGCAGCTGTAGCGATGACAATGATCCGGTTTTAACTCAGAAGGACTGGGACGGAACCAGCACTTATTTTGCTTCGGCAGATGCCATGAAGTTTGATACTTACTACAAGCCATCTGTAGGTTATGTAGGCGATCCGATGCCTTTCTATGATCCGCAGGCAAAAGACTTCAAGATTATGTATCTACAGGAATACCGTCCGAACCAGGCAGGCACTTACCACCCGATATGGGCGGTAAGTACTCAGGACGCCGCTTCATATACCTCTATGGGTGAACTGATCTCTTGCGGAGGAGTGTCGGAACAGGATGCCGCTATCGGAACGGGTAGTACTATTTATAATCCTTCGGATAAATTGTACTATACCTTCTACACAGGTAACAAATATCAGCCTACTTCTTCCGAGAACGGTCAAGTAGTGATGTATGCTACTTCACCCGACTTCAAGACCTGGACCAAGAATCGCACTTTCTATCTGAAAGGTGACACTGACGGATACAGTAAGAATGATTTCCGCGATCCTTTCATATTTGAGGGTGAAGATGGAAAATACCACATGCTTGTTTCCACTACTAAAAACGGTAAAGGCGTACTGGCCGAATATACTTCTACGGATATGAAAACCTGGGAACATGCAGGTGTATTCATGACTATGATGTGGGATCGCTTTTATGAATGCCCCGATGTCTTCAAGATGGGAGACTGGTGGTATCTGGTCTACTCGGAGATGCATGCAGCCGTACGCAAAGTTCAATATTTCAAGGGACGTACATTGGAAGAACTGAAAGCAACTACCGCCAATGATGCCGGAATCTGGCCCGACAGCCACGAAGGTTTCCTTGACTCCCGTGGTTTCTATGCAGGCAAGACGGCTTCGGACGGAACCAACCGCTACATCTGGGGATGGTGCCCTACCCGCTCGGGCAATGACAATACTGCCGTAGGAGCTTCTCCGAACGAACCGGAATGGGCCGGAAGCCTGGTTGCTCATAAAGTCATCCAGCATGCGGATGGTACTTTGACTTTAGGTTTAGTAGAAGGTATCAGCCAGAAATATGCCACTGCCTCTACCGTAAAAGTGATGGAAAAGAGTAGCGGAGTATCAGAAAGCAACGGTAACTATACTCTGACGGATAATGCTTATATCCTATTCAATCGCTTAAATGTAAACAACAAGATTTCATTCACCGTAAAGACGGCAGGTGATGCAGATAGATTCGGTATTTCTCTGGTACGCGGCACGGACTCCAAGAAGTACTATACCATCGTCGTAAACCCGGAAGACAACAATAATAAACGGAAGATAAACTTCGAAGAAGAAGGTGAAGATGGTAAAGGATTCATTGACGGAATAGACAGTTATCTGTTCGACAGACCTGCTGATAATACTTATAATGTAACGATCTGTACGGATAACTCTGTCTGCGTGGTTTATATCAATGACAATGTGGCTTATACGAACCGCATATATGGCATGCAAAAAAATCCATGGTCGATTAATGGTTATTCTGGAACAGTGGAAGTAAGTAATGTGAAGGTTAGCTATTACTAACCCATTCCGGACAACCAAAGAATTTTATTATAATAATTAGGTTGATAGCATAGGCTGTGCCAGACATTTTTCTATAAATTGAATGGTACAGCCTATTTTGTCTCCGACACCTATATTTACGGATGTCGGAAACCATTCTACTTTGTGTAATTTCGTACGCTTATGGATTAGTGTTCCTCTTTAGCCAACCAGATACTAAAAAAGAGATCGTACACCTGATAATAGTCACGCTCTTTTGTGATGAAATCCTTATCAAGCAACCCAGCCAACGCAGAACGCACAGAACTGGGAGATACCAAACCATGACGCTTAGAAAAGGCACCGGAAACAACATTACGCGCCTGCCCTTCCCGATTGATAGCAATTAGTACCTGTTTCTGCTTTTCGGGCAATTGATAGAGTAGCTCGGCATAAGTATCTGCTGTGAAGTTAACAATGTAATTGATAGCATCTTCTATCATTTCCACCCCACACGTGCCTCCCTCAGGAGTTTTCAGAAAGAGGATATTCATTATTTTCTGTAAGTAGAAAGTCCCACCACGAAAACGGTCGTAAAGCACATTCACCACCTCGGATAAAAGAATCTTTCCATGCTCGCGAAAATGGCGAACGGCAAACTCAGCATACTTATCAAGAGGAATAAGTGGCAGATTCATGATAGTAACACTCTGATAGAACGGACGTGAAGGGGAAGTAAAAATAGTTCCCATCAAATGACGTTGCGAACCGGAAAAGACGAAGCGGGCATTGCTGCAATATTGAACATATGTACGCAATGTAGCTTCAATAGTATCTTCTGGGTATTTTCCTATCTGCTGAAATTCATCAATAGCAATCAGACAAGGGCGATCTGCATGCTGCAAATAATGAAATATTTCGTCAAGTGAAGCGGCAGGGTTGGTAATATCACCAAGTCCTATGTTCCAGGAAGGGACTCCACCTATATCATAAGTTATACCGGCTTGTAAAGAAGTAATAGCATTCACAAAAATTTCCCAAACCTTACGTCCCCGAGGTTTTAAAGCATCCAGAATAACCTTTCCGAACTTGTTTACAAAATCACGCAACGAACGAGTTGCATAAATATCGACAATAAAAGTATAATAATGCTCAGCTACCTCAGGTTGGGAAAAACAATGACGAATCAAATCTGTCTTTCCATAACGACGAGGCGAAATAAGTGCTATGTTATTTCCGTTAAGCAATAACGTTGTAATATCTTTAGTTTCTGTTTTACGGTCGCAGAAATACTCCGGAGAAACATAGCCGTTAGTTACAAATGGATTATTCATAAATAGACCTCCTAAAATACATGGTCTGGCAAAGATAAGAATAAAGAGAGATATTGCCAAATAATGATTGCCATTTTATGGCAATCATTATTTGGCAATACATTTATAATATCTTGATTAATCACTGAAAATCATACTCCTCTGCACACGCATAACCTTCCTCATACAGGTCTGTCAACTTTTGAATATCCCGCTCGATACGATCAACTGTTACAGGCTTCTGAGGACGAATTACAGTAATTTCTCCTGCATCTTCCATGCGCTCCACCAACTCCAATTGTTCATTGTACACACGACAACGACAGCTCAATGCCTCACGCATCTTCGGGTATTTCCGATAGAGGAAAGACGGAACATGTATGTCCTTGGCTTCTTTACGATATCCACGATTGCGGGTAAGTACAACTACATTATGGACAAAGCCTTCACTCCTTGCCCGCATCAGAGGAATGCTATCAACAATGCCACCATCAAGCATAGGTTCACCGTCTACATAAGCTATGGGACATACAAAGGGCAGGCTGCTTGAAGCACGCACTATATCAATCACCCGGTGTTTATCTTGTTTTTCTTCAAAATAATTAGCCTCACCTGTCACGCAGTTCGTAGTCACCATTTCATAGCGTTCGGGACAGCGGAAATATGCTTCATAATCATAAGGCAGGATATGTTCGGGGAACTCCTGGAACAAAAGATCGAAATCCATGATATTACGCTTTTTCAACAAATGTCTCAAACCAATGTACTGGTATTTCTCCAATAAATCAATGTTACTGTACTTGGCACGTCCGCGCTGACCGGACATATAAGAAAGCCCGTTACATGCTCCGGCACTGACTCCGATAGTATAGGGGAAGCGGATGCCACGGTCCATAAAGCTGTCCAGCACGCCGCAAGTGAAGACTCCGCGCATGCCGCCGCCTTCAAGAACTAATCCTGTTTGGGGTTTGATATGTATCTTTTTCTCCATAATTATCTGAATTAACGCTCCAAAGATAGCTTTTGTTTCCGAAATCTCCCTATCTTTGTGGCAGTAACAATCATTTAATATCAATTTAATTATGATGAAAAAGTCAATACTTATTGCCACTTTAGGCCTATTGAGTTTCAATGTGTCAGCACAAGACACTCCGAAATCAGACGAAGGTTTCATCTTCACAACCGTTAAAGAGAATCCTATTACTTCTGTTAAAAATCAAAATCGTTCAAGTACATGCTGGAGTTTCTCAGCTTTAGGTTTCCTTGAAAGTGAGTTATTGCGCATGGGCAAGGGAGAGTATGATTTATCCGAAATGTTTGTAGTACACCACACAATGGTAGACCGTGGTGTGAATTATGCACGTTACCATGGTGACAGTTCCTTCTCACCGGGTGGAAGCTTTTATGACATTATGTATTGCCTGAAAAACTACGGTTTGGTTCCGCAGGAAGCTATGCCGGGAATTATGTATGGTGATACACTGCCTGTACACAATGAATTGGATGCCGTAGCCGGTGCTTACATGAATGCAATAGCTAAAGGTAAACTGACGAAACTGACTCCGGTTTGGAAACAGGGCTTATCTGCTATTTACGATACTTACCTGGGTAAATGTCCCGAAACGTTCACTTATCAAGGAAAAGAATATACTCCGAAGACATTTGCAGAATCTCTCGGCATCAATCCGGATGATTATGTATCACTGACTTCATTCACTCACCATCCGTTCTATACTCAGATGAACATTGAAATCCAGGATAACTGGCGTAATGGACTTTCTTACAATTTGCCTTTAATGGAATTCATGTCTGTTATTGACAATGCTGTTAATAACGGTTATACTGTAGCCTGGGGTAGCGATGTCAGCGAAAACGGTTTCACTCGTGACGGTATTGCAGTGATGCCCGACGCAGATCGTGGTGCTGAACTCACCGGTTCGGATATGGCACGCTGGACAGGTCTTACTGCTGCCGACAAACGTAAAGAACTGACTTCACGTCCATTGCCGGAAATCACTGTTACTCAGGAAATGCGCCAGACAGCATTCGACAATTGGGAAACAACCGACGATCATGGCATGCTTATCTATGGTATCGCTAAAGATCAAAATGGCAAGGAATACTATATGGTAAAGAACTCCTGGGGTACAAACAACAAATACAAAGGTACCTGGTATGCTTCTAAACCTTTCGTAGCTTACAAGACTATCAATATCCTGGTACACAAAGATGCAGTGCCCAAGGCGCTGTTGAAGAAACTGGGAATTAAATAAGTGATTAGTGGTGAGTGATTAGTGATTAATGCTGCGCTGTCATTACCGCATGGTGCTAATCACTAATCACTCACCACTATTTCATCATCCTGCTATTTATATATTCCGTAAACTGATCTTTATAATTCTCTCCTACCGGAATATAAATATCTCCAAAAACAATACGCAAACGGGAAACCTCCGTTATCTTTTTCAGATTGACAATATAAGAACGATGCACACGCATGAATTGCGAAGCAGGCAATGTCTCTTCCAAACGCTTCATACTTAGTAAAGGCATAATAGGCTTTGCTTCTCCTTCAACAAAAATACGCACATATTCACTCATTCCTTCAATATACTTAATGTCCGCCAGATTAATACGTGTGACACGATAGTCATTTTTTACAAATAAAGTACCGTCACTAAAAGAGAGTTCGGATGGCACTGCCGGTGCTGTCATGGTTCCATGTTCTTTACTGCGGAATTCCCACCACTTGTGCGCTTTATCCACAGCTTTCAGAAAATCCTGGAAACCAAATGGTTTCAGCAAATAATCCACTGCATCTACTTTAAAGCCCTCAAGCGCAAATTCAGAATAAGCAGTAGTGAATATAACCAAAGGTTTCTCTGCCAATGAACGTACAAAATCCATTCCATTCAGGTCGGGCATATTGATGTCTACAAACATCAAATCTATTTTTTGTGCAGAAAGTACTTTCATTGCATCAAAGGCATCTTGGCAAGATGCCACCAGATTCAAAAAGGGTACACGAGAGATATAACCAGTCAGTTGCGTAAGAGCCAACGGTTCATCATCAATTGCTATACAATTTATCATATATCATCATTCATTAGTTATTAACTTATCGGCACAGACAACTGCACGTTAAAGCAATCTGGCTTTTCATCAATAGAAAGCTTATAACGATTGCCAAACAGCAAACGCAGACGCTTACGTATGTTATCGAGGCCAATACCATGATGCTGGTCTTCGGTCATATTATAATTACTATTAGCACAACAGAAAATAATTTCATCTCCTTCTATCTGTAAACTGACAGATACAAAAGAGGGAGACTGATAACTGACACCATGTTTGAAAGCATTTTCCACAAACGAAACGAATAACAAGGGAGGGACTTGTATCTCACCTGTATCCATCGGAAAAGACACGTCTATCCGCACTTTATCTGTATAGCGGATACGCATCAGTTCTATATAATGGTTCAGGAACTGCACTTCTTTGGAAAGCAATATCAAACGATTATTCGATTCGTAAAGTACATAACGCATCAACCGGGATAATTCAACAATCGTCTGCTTGGCTTTTTCTGTATCAATATCTACCAGCGCATGTATATTATTGAGGGTATTCATAAAGAAGTGGGGATTTATCTGATACTTCAGATAATCCAGCTCCGTTTGCAAATTGTTGCGTTCCAGTTCTTTCATAGCTTCCTGATCGCGCATGGACTTAAAAAACAGCTTAACTGCTATGTTGAAACTGAACATAAGCAAAACAATCAGCATACGCCCAAGGAAAGGACCACGAAGCAAAGGCATGAAGAAAGGCATTTCCTCAAACGGTGGACGCCGGAAATCTGGATGTCTTGGTGCCGGACGCGCTTCCCGCGTTCTCAAGGTATCAGTAGTCGAAGGAACACCCGGAACGACATACTCCCTCGGCCCGGGCCTTTCTCCCCTCCGGTCGTGCATCCTCTGTTCAACTTGCTGTCGTTTCATCGTAAAAGGGCTGGGTGAAAACAGATACACGACATAAAAGGTAAAAGCAGATATCAAAACAGAGGCTATGACATACACCACCACCTTCTGCTTCAGGAACAGGAAGGGTGCAAGCACGCGGTTATTCAACAGGAACAGTAAAAAGTAGGGCAGCATATTCAGCCACAACATGAAGATACCTTTCCAATGCATTTCCTCTGCCTTACCGGACAACAAATCAAAAAAGTCACTCACGATAGGCACCATAAGCACAATAACCCATACAATGATATATACCATCATCTCTGGCAGATAGCCTTTATAAGTAGCAGTACGGGCAAGCTTTTTTTTCATGTACAGTCTCCGTTCTTTGAGTATCATGGCAAAAATAAGAGATATAAATTCAAACTACAAAAGAAATAGATGAAGAAGCGGTTTTTGTCTGCAAAGTTCTCGTTACCAATGCCAACCACCTCCTCCACCGCCACCACCGGAAGAGATATTACCAACCGAAGTAACCATGCTGCCGGGAGTGAAAGTTGCAGTCTGAGAGCCTGCTGTATAACTTCCGCCGGTCGTTAAACCATAGAAACCGGTACCACCGGTTACCGAACCTCCGGTATAAATCGTATAACTGGTGCCTGATGCCAGTTTTGAACTACTAAACAAGAGTGTCATCTGCGAGTAAGATCGTGGAATGGTATAAGACATTATGTGTGCTCCATCTGTCCCCTGTATACTGATGAGAGTACCATTGCTACCCGTACCACCATAAATAACTGTACGTTGCGTGCAAACACTGGCAGTCGGAGTACTGGTTCCACCACCAATTCCCAGTATAGTGCCACCGGTTATCTTAAATGTATTCTGGTCACAATCGAAACCCTCTTCCGGAGAAGTTGTACCAATAGAAACAATTGTACCACCGGTTATTGTCAATGTTCCGTTGGAATCAACTCCATCATTTCCACTACTGTAGCAATATATATTTCCACCATTAAAAACAATACTTTTAGAAGCATTCATGCAATCGTCATAAGAATATACACTGACATCACCGCCATTCACCGTGAGAACACTTTTACTTTCAATTCCCTCACTTCCTTCCCCACCAGGTGTTTTTACCCAGATCGTACCACTATCGATAGTCAGATTACCGTCTGCCTTAATACCTTTTGCTGAAGAATCAAGGCGATTATAAACATATTGTTTTCCCGTGGTAATTATCTTCAATACACTATTAGCGATATTTAAAGTACCATCACAATTAATGCCTTTACCCGCAGCGCCGGTACTCTTAATAGATAACTCCACACCATTAACAATCATATTGCCATCACATTTAATGCCGGCAGCAGAACTCAGATCATTATCCTCATATAAGGCAGTCCCGGAAGTCAGTAATATCATTTGGCCCCCTGTAAGGGATACATTACCATCTGTTTTAATTGCTTTGGATGCTGCGCCTTTCACTTCTGTTTTCAGAAGACCACCTGATATAGTAACATCTCCCGAAGCTTTCAACCCCATTCCCTTTTCACCGGTAGTGGAAAGTTTCAGCAGCCCACCACGAATATCAATAAAACCTTCCTCGCATTCCAGACCGTCACTCGTAGATGTGACACAAAGAGTGCCGCCACCAATAATAATTTTATCATTGGTATGAATACCGTCCTTCACTGCAGAAGCGATTGTAAGATTACTGCCGCTACGCAGACGAACATAATCATCACTACAGATTCCATGTTTATAATTACCGGTTACAGTCAATGCCCCCGTACCACTAAAGATAAGCTGTCCCTCGCTAAAGAAACAAGCTTTTTCGTCTTCGCCATCTACGGTAGAATAAGCAGATGCATCTGTCAGATTGTTTTCTGTTCCAGCCTTCAATTCTACAAAAACCCGTTTACCCGACTGGATATTGATAGCCGCTCCACTACCATTTGTAAGCGATACGCCCGCAAGCGTAAGCTTGAACTTTTTATCACTATATGCCTTGAACGAGCCATTTGAAGCAGAGCCGCTCAACACATATTCTACTCCTGCCACGGAAGAGTTCACTGTGACATGAGCTCCATTAGTAGTTATTGTAACCCCACTAACGGAGCCGGTCACTGTTGCCGAACCATTTGAATAATCAATCTGTATGGTCGAAGAAAACGTAGAGTTCTCCACAAAATCATCATATTCGTCGTCAGACTTATCCGTAACAATTGTTTCAGCAGTTTCAACATATGATTCATCTGCTACGTCACTCCATGATACATCAAAATCGAGCAGAGTGCCCGAAGCATCCGAGCTTCCACTACTGCCACCGGGGATTGTTCCACCCTCCTCTCCCCAATCATCAAACACACTGTCTGTGCTACAAGCTACGCACAAACCTACACATACTGTAAAAATCCACATTTCATGTATCCGTTTCATTATCTTATCTCCTCTTACTTTAATTATGAGAGCAATAAATAATCTCTTTAAAATTTGAATTTATATCCTGCACCCACCACATGGCCATTTGTTTCATCATCGTCCGAATGGTTCTGATAGCGATAAAAAAAGTCCAGTGAGTTCTTTTTATTGATTTTATAACCTGTCCCGACTGTCCACCGGGTTTTATCCAACGTCCAACTATCTGACATAGAATGATACAATTCGCAGGAAGCATAAGGCGCAAAATTGGATTTCTTTATATTCCACTCTACCTGCAAACGCGAACGGAGTACATTCTTACCCTTTCCGGTAATTTCTTCATCCGCCTTTTGTGAACCGTCGTCACCATCGTATTTAGAAACCATCTGCGAAGTACGGTATGTATATTGATAGCGTTCGCGCAATGAAAAATCAAAGCGGTTCCAAGTCAGTTTACCCGTTAAAGACAAATACATACGATGGCGGGGTGACCAGTAGTCAGACACATAGTTTCCCTTTTTCGTAGTCTCGCCCGGACGGTGACTATAAATAAAGGTGTAACCGGCATCTGCCTTTAGATAAGGAGTAATGCGATATGCTACTCCTGTTCCTGCCGCCCAACGTTCCACGTTCTTCAGACCATCACGAGTACGAAACTCCCCTTCAATGGAAGCATCAAAGCCCGGAAAGATTTTCTTCCTGACTTCGGCACTGGTCCAAATACCCAAATCATCACTTTGCGCATGCACGCCTGTAACCAGCATACAGAAAAGAGCGCTCAATAAGAATATTCGTTTATCCATATCTCATAGTTATTTTATTTTCATTCTCCTTCCCGTGGTATCCGGGTTAACGAATCAATTGTATTTATCTCATCACTTACAGGCTCATAATATACTTTTAGTATAGCTGCATCTCGCAAAAAATCGATATGCCCGATCTCGACTTTAGTCACACTAAGCCCTGTCCTCTTTTCCAGATCTTCAATCAATTCCTGTCTTCGTTGCGGAATGATCAGTTCAATACGGTCATATTTCACCAGTTTGCACGATATATGTTTCAACCAACGATTACTCTCACATAGCCAGATACAAACTACGAACAATAAATTTGTCGCTACCAATTCGGCATAACTCAACTCTACAGACAGTGCATTGATAACTGAAATGGCTATAATAACAAATAGGTAAGTCATCTCACGCACAGGCATTGACTCTGTCCGGTAGCGAATTATGCCGAAGATGGCGAACAAACCAAGTGCAAATCCTATTTTCAATTTCACGCTGCCCAACAGGAAAATCATCAGGAAAATACTGATACTGATAAGTGTAAACGTGAAAAAATAATCTCGACGGCGACTCTTCGGATAATAGAAAAAACGAATAATAGCAAGCACGACTCCCATATTAAGGACGAAGCGCAACAGTAGTTCCATGAAACCCGATGCATCTATCAGCGGCGTTTCCATAAAAGCTATTTCTGAAAATTCATTCATAGTATAAAATCATTATTTAGTATATTCTCACTTGCAGCTTCCATTTTTCTGGCCCTACGTATTTTAGGTTTGAAACGGTTCTGTTTTAATTCTCTATCGGTCAGCACACAGCCCATACAATACTTACTGAAACCGGCAGGCCGAACATGAAGCTCGTTCAGAGTTTCGCGAATAGGCGATGGTGTACGCCCATCACGTTTCAGTTCCACAACCGCAAGTCCCGGCAGGGCAGCAAAATTCTCATTTATCAGATTCCGGAAACAAATATCCGTATCGATAGTGAGTCTTTCTGTCATTGCCCGGTTAACAAGAGTGATACGCTGGAAACGATTTTCGAGTTGCGGCGTCAGTTGCGGTAAAGTATACCAGGCATGCAAAGACAAGAACTCATCCGCTCCTTCGACAGATAATGCATCAAGAGTAGTTACGCGAATGCGTTGCTTGTCCGTGCGCCCTTTATTGTTTTTATTCTTCACTTCAAGAAACGTGAGGTTGGAGGAAACATACGTCCGTACTCTGATTTTTTCCCGTACAGCCCGTCCGTTCTGATGTGCCAGATACATGGCTTTATCCGCAGTATCCAGATAAACAGTATGATAAACAATATTCCGTTCGCCTGCTACTTCCTGTACATGATAGTCACAGGCAGCACGTTTCAACAGTACAGCCAACGTATCCAGCGGAAGCAGATATTTCGTATCCGTCCGGTTCATCAAACGGATACGACTCATTTCCTTCAATGTAATAGGGTTGAAGGAATCCAGCATTCCTGTTATCTCTTTCAAAGTTTCCTCTATTATCATACCTGTTTCGTTTCTGTGACAAATATAACCGGGGACTTGTTACAAGAAAAATCAAATCAACCAACGAGGCTTTTTTGATGGTAAACACATAAAGGAAATCGCCCTATCACCTTACCACCTTATCACTTTTTTATTCCTTTCTTTCCCATAAGAACAATGATGTTTTAACAATTTGTCAAGTTTTATCAATAGCAGCAAGGCACTTTGCAACTTTTTGATTATCAACATGATATTCCGGACCGTATTCAGTATACGACAGAACCCTATTCAGTATACGACTGAATGGCATTCACTATACGACTGAATTAGGTTAAGTATACCACTTTTCCTTAAACATTTGCTATTTGTAAATAATATGCAATATTATTCTGTTCTTGTTTTAGTTCATAACTTTTCCGTTAAAAGCCCCCTATATTGCTCAAAATCCTTTTCAATGTGCATTTTTTGCCCGCATTTCTTGTCAGAACAAACAGTTTGACTAATTTTGCACGCTGATAATTAATGAACCGGAGAATTTCAGTAGTTGAGTTCTATGCATCTCCTACTCTCATTGCCGGTACTGACACTTTGAGAAATACTAATACTAATAATTAATAACATGAGTTTGAAAATCGTAGTATTGGCTAAACAAGTTCCCGACACACGTAATGTTGGGAAAGATGCCATGAAAGCCGACGGAACCATTAACCGTGCGGCACTTCCCGCTATCTTCAACCCCGAAGACTTGAATGCTCTTGAGCAAGCCCTTCGTCTGAAAGATGCACATCCGGGCTCTACCGTAACCATCCTTACCATGGGACCGGGACGCGCAGCCGAAGTTATTCGTGAAGGACTGTTTCGTGGTGCCGATAACGGCTACCTGTTAACTGACCGCGCTTTTGCAGGTGCAGATACCTTAGCGACTTCGTATGCCCTCGCTACTGCCATCAAGAAGATAGGCGAGTATGACATTATCATTGGTGGACGCCAAGCTATCGACGGTGACACGGCCCAGGTAGGCCCGCAGGTTGCCGAAAAGCTCGGTTTGACACAGATCACTTATGCCGAAGAAATCCTGAACGTTGAAAAAACGACAGGACGCGTTGTCGTTAAGCGTCATATTGACGGTGGTGTGGAAACTGTAGAAGGTCCTCTCCCCATCGTTATTACTGTAAACGGAAGTGCAGCTCCCTGCCGTCCGCGTAATGCCAAACTGGTACAGAAGTACAAACGTGCCCTCGGCGCACAGGAAAAAGCTGCCATCACCAAAGAAGGTGCAATCCTGCCTTATGCCGACATCTACGAGAAATGTCCTTATCTGAACATCACCGAATGGAGTGTGGCAGACGTCAATGGCGACCTCGCACAGTGTGGCCTCAGCGGCTCACCGACTAAAGTGAAAGCCATTCAGAACATCTCTTTCCAAGCCAAGGAAAGCCGTACGCTGACCGGAAGCGACCAGGATGTAGAAGATCTTATTGTTGAACTACTTGCTAACCACACCATTGGGTAGTTAACAAGGCGACAAGAGACAAGGTAACAAGGCATGTCCTCGTCAACTTGTCAACTCGTCACCTCAAAAACTTAAAAAGAAATATGAATAACGTATTTGTATATTGTGAACTTGAAGGCACCGTAGTTGCCGAAGTAAGTCTCGAACTCCTTACCAAAGGACGCAAGTTAGCTAATCAACTGGGTTGCCAATTGGAGGCCGTAGTTGCTGGCACTAACCTTGCCGGTATCGAAAAACAAGTATTGCCTTTCGGCGTTGACCGTCTTCATATCTTCGACGCTCCGGGCTTGTTCCCCTATACTTCACTGCCACACTCTTCCGTATTAATCAATCTGTTTAAAGAAGAAAAACCGCAAATCTGTCTGATGGGTGCTACCGTTATTGGTCGCGACCTCGGCCCGCGCGTTTCTTCTGCATTGACCAGCGGACTGACTGCCGATTGTACCTCTCTGGAAATCGGTAACCATGAAGATAAGAAAGAAAGTAAAGTATACGAAAATCTGTTGTATCAGATTCGTCCGGCATTCGGTGGTAACATCGTTGCTACTATTGTCAACCCCGAACACCGCCCACAAATGGCAACTGTTCGTGAAGGCGTGATGAAGAAAGAAATCCTTGATGCCAACTATCAGGGTGAAGTTATCAACCACGATGTGGCCAAATATGTACCGACTACTGACTATGTAGTGAAAGTGATAGACCGCCATGTAGAGAAAGCTAAACACAACCTGAAAGGTGCTCCTATCGTTGTAGCCGGTGGCTACGGTATGGGAAGTCGTGAAAGTTTCGATATGTTGTTCGAACTTGCCAAGGAACTTCATGCTGAAGTAGGTGGTAGCCGTGCAGCTGTCGATGCAGGTTTCTGCGACCATGATCGCCAGATCGGTCAGACAGGCATTACGGTACGTCCGAAACTGTATATCGCTTGCGGTATCTCCGGACAAATCCAGCACATTGCCGGTATGCAGGAAAGCGGTATCATCATCTCTATCAATAATGATGAAAATGCTCCTATTAACACCATCGCTGATTATGTAATCAACGGTACGGTGGAAGAAGTGATTCCGAAAATGATTAAGTACTACAAACAGAACAGTAAGTAAGCTATGGCTAATTTTTATACCGAAGTTCCTGAATTGAAGTTCCAACTGAACAACCCGATGATGGAACGTATCTGTGAGCTGAAAGAGCGCGGATACGAAGATAAAGACAAATTTGACTATGCCCCGCAAGACTATGCGGACGCAATGGACTCTTATGATAAGGTTCTTGAAATCACCGGAGAAATCACCGGAGAGATTATCAACCCGAATGCCGAAGGTGTAGACGAAGAAGGTCCTCACTGTGCCAACGGTCGTGTGGAATATGCCAGCGGTACAAGACAGAACCTGGATGCAATGGTGAAAGCCGGACTGAATGGTATGACTATGCCACGCCGTTTCGGTGGTTTGAACTTCCCCATCACTCCGTACACCATGTGTGCCGAGATTGTAGCAGCAGCCGATGCCGGGTTCGGTAATATCTGGTCTCTGCAAGACTGTATCGAAACACTGTATGAGTTCGGTAACGAAGATCAGCACAGCCGTTTCATTCCACGTATCTGTGCCGGTGAAACCATGTCTATGGATTTGACAGAACCCGATGCCGGTTCCGACTTGCAGAGTGTGATGCTGAAGGCTACTTTCGACGAAAAAGAAAATTGCTGGCGTCTGAATGGTGTGAAGCGTTTCATCACGAATGGTGATGCAGACTTACACCTCGTACTGGCCCGTTCGGAAGAAGGAACCAGAGATGGTCGTGGATTGTCCATGTTTATCTATGATAAGCGCGAAGGTGGCGTAGATGTACGCCGTATCGAAAATAAATTAGGTATTCACGGTTCTCCAACTTGTGAACTTGTTTATAAGAATGCAAAAGCTGAACTTTGCGGCGATCGTAAACTTGGTTTGATCAAGTATGTAATGGCATTGATGAACGGTGCACGATTGGGTATTGCCGCACAGTCGGTAGGTCTGTCACAAGCTGCCTACAACGAAGGTTTGGCATATGCAAAGGACCGTAAACAGTTCAGCAAAGCTATCATCGAATTCCCGGCAGTATATGACATGCTCGCCATCATGAAAGCAAAATTGGATGCCGGACGTGCACTGTTATACCAAACTTCTCGTTACGTAGACGTTTATAAAGCTTTGGATGATATTTCCCGCGAACGTAAGCTGACTCCGGAAGAACGCCAGGAACAGAAGAAGTATTCTAAGCTTGCTGATGCTTTCACTCCGCTGGCAAAAGGTATGAACTCAGAATATGCAAACCAGAATGCCTATGATTGTATCCAGATTCATGGTGGTTCCGGTTTCATGTTGGAATATGCTTGCCAACGTATTTATCGTGATGCACGTATCACCAGTATCTATGAAGGTACTACCCAATTACAGACCGTAGCTGCTATCCGTTATGTAACAAATGGTTCGTATGCTGCTACTCTCCGTGATTATGAAACAATTCCTTGCAGTGAAGAAATGCAACCGCTGATGGATCGCCTGAAAGAAATGACAAATAAGTTTGAGGCTGCCACCAATGCAACGAAAGAAACTGCAAATCAAGAGTTGCTGGACTTCGTAGCCCGTCGTCTTTACGAAATGGCTGCTGTATGCGTAATGTCTCATCTTCTCATCCAGGATGCAACCAAAGCACCTGAGTTGTTCGCAAAATCAGCTATTGTTTATTTGAACTATGCTGAAGCTGAAGTAGAAAAGCACTTCAATTTCATCCGTAAATTCAAAGTTGAAGAACTGGATAACTATCGCAAGTAATTAACCGATTACTATATTTAAAGAAGGCTGCCTCAAAATCAATGAGACAGCCTTCTTTTTCATAAATAAAGCTCCTTACCGGAACAGTCTCAACTGACTGCGTAACTCATGAAGTTCATTCTGCATCTCTTCCATACGCTGTAACAGGTGATGGATGGCATCAATTCCTTCAATATTGATGGATAAGTCATAATACATACGACTGTAACGTTCCACCTCCGGCAGTTGGGTAAATGTCAGATAGCGTTCCCCACCTTCGGTCATTACTTCTATCAGGCCACCTTCCTGTAACAAATCGATAAACGACGGTTCAATGTGGCATTTGCGACAATACTCGCTGACTATGATTAATTCATTCTGCATAGTGCTACCTCCTTTTAGTTCATACTTTGAAGTTTACGGAACAACTCTTTCTGTTCTTCCGTCAAGTTCGTCGGCAGTTTCACGGAATAAGTCACAATGAGGTCACCGAACTGTCCTTCTTTCTTATATACAGGAAATCCCTTACCTTTCAAACGAGCCTTCGTACCGTTCTGTGTTTCGGGTTTCACTTTCAGTTTCACCTTTCCATCCAAAGTGTCCACCAATTGGTCACCACCCAGGATAGCGGTATAAAGATCAATAGGCACATCCACATACAAGTCATCTCCTAAACGCTTGAATACCGGATCATCCGCAATCACAAATGTTATGTACAAGTCTCCGGCAGGTCCACCGTTCACGCCTTCGCCACCATAACCTTTCAATTTGATTACTTGCCCGTTTGCTACCCCTGCAGGAATAGTAATGCGCACATTCTTACCGTTTACAGTCAGCACTTGTTTATGAGTCTGGGCTGCATCACGAAGCGAAAGGTTTAAATCTGCATGGTAGTCCTGTCCGCGGAAGCCTGCATTAGTACCTCCACGCCCCCGGTTTCCGAACATAGATTCAAAGAAATCGGAGAAGCCGCCACCATGGCCGGAAAATTCCTGCCCATCGGATGAATACCAGTAAGAACTACCATCCGTACCATATCCTGCACCCGAACCGCTGCCAAAGCCACTAAATCTACCGGCACCTGCCTCCTGACGGGCACGCTTTTGAGCTTCAAATTCATCGGCATGCTTCCAGTGCTCACCATACTCATCGTATTTTTTACGCTTTTCAGGGTCACTCAGCACTTCATTTGCTTCATTAATTGCCTGAAATTTATCCTTGGCAGAAGAATCGTTCGGATTCAGATCAGGATGATATTTACGTGCCAATTTACGGAACGCTTTCTTTATATCATCCTGGCTTGCCGTCTTATCTACCCCAAGGACTTGATAATAATCTATATAAGCCATAGTCTATAAATTTTGTTATTCTTATATACCCTATCACAAATAACGCACCAAGTAGGTGTTTTGAATATTAAAATACATAAACGAAAACTAAAAAGGAGTATTAAAAAGCATAAACCATAGATAATCAACAAAATATCCATTTATAGAAAGCTTCATTAACGTCTTTTTAATTCTAAAACAATGTAAACGACTCGTAACGTCAATTAATTATTCATGCTAAAACTTCCTAAAATAAACGGAAAACACTTTATTTGTATATAAAATCATGCATTTACAGAAAGCATAATTCCCCCAACCTTAATATATTGACTTATTATGAAAAGTAACCATTGGCTACTTACGGTAGCACTCACTTTCATCGTTCTGCAAACCAAAGCAGATTCATGGATACGCATAAACCAACTTGGCTACTTGCCGCAATCTGTAAAAGTAGCAATATTCATGAGTGAAGAACCCACTGACATACAAGATTATGCACTTGTAGATGCCTTCACCGGACAAACAGTTAGAACTTTCAATTCTATCAAATCAACCGGAAAGATGGGCCTAATGAAGAGTACTTATCGTTTGAATTTTAGCGATTTCAATCAACCGGGAACCTATTACCTGAAAGCAGGTAAAGCTGTATCTCCCCATTTTCCCATCAATAACCATGTATACAATGGAACTGCAGATTTCTTATTGAACTATATGCGTCAGCAGCGCTGCGGTTATAATCCTTTCCTGAAAGACAGCTGTCATGTGCACGATGGCTACATCTTGTATCATCCCACTAAGACGGGACAACACATTGATGTCCGTGGTGGCTGGCACGATGCAACGGATTATCTGCAATATACCACAACTTCTGCCAATGCTATTTATCAGATGATGTTCGCCTATCAGGAAAATCCGGAATCTTTCGGTGATTTCTATGATGCTGCCGGACTTCCCGGTGCTAACGGTATCCCTGACATTGTAGACGAAATAAAATGGGGACTGGACTGGTTAAATCGCATGAATCCCGCTCCCGGCGAACTGTACAACCAGATTGCTGACGACCGTGACCACGCCGGTATGCGTCTGCCCAACGAAGATAAAGTGGACTATGGCTACGGTCCAGGTAACGGACGTCCTGTTTATTTCTGTAGTGGTGAACCTCAGGTACGTGGCCAGTTTATGAACGCAACTACAGGTGTAGCCAGCACGGCAGGCAAATATGCTTCCTGCTTCGCCCTTGGCGCACGCCTCCTGAAGAATTTCTATCCGGAATTTGCAGCCGAAATAGAGGCAAAGGCTGATGCAGCCTATCAGGAAGGAGTAAAGAAACCAGGGGCTTGTCAAACGGCATCCGTCTTGTCTCCGTATATCTATGAAGAAGATAACTGGGTAGACGATATGGAGTTGGGAGCCATGGAACTGTTTAAGAGTACCGGAGATCTGACATATCTGCAGCAAGCCGTTGAGTATGGACGACGTGAACCTGTTACCCCATGGATGGGTGCTGACAGTGCACGCCACTACCAATGGTATCCGTTCATGAATATGGGACATTACCACTTAGCAAAAGTAAACAATGACCGCCTCAGCAAAGAATTCATCCGAAACATGCATACCGGTATTGTACGTACCTACGAGAAAGCAGTCGAAAGCCCATTCATGCATGGCATTCCCTACACTTGGTGTTCTAACAACTTAACAACTGCCATGTTGACACAGTGCCGCCTGTATCGTGAAGCAACAGGTGATGAAACATACAAAGAAATGGAAGCCGCCATGCTCGACTGGTTGTTCGGTTGTAACCCATGGGGAACCAGTATGATCGTAGAACTTCCTCTATATGGAGATTATCCTTCACAACCCCACTCTTCATTACTAAATGCAGGAGTAGGCAACACTACAGGCGGATTGGTAGACGGACCAGTTTACCGCACTATTTTTGAAAGTCTGCGTGGAGTAAATATGACTGGTATTCCCGGTACTCCCGGACAAGATTATGAACGCTTTCAACCGGACCTGATGGTATATCACGATGCTATTCATGACTATTCGACCAATGAGCCGACTATGGATGGAACTGCCTGTCTCACTTATTACCTCTCCGCCATGCAAAAAGAGGGCATGAAACAAGCTAACGTTCAAAGCGATAAGAATGTATATGTAAATGGTGGTATCATTCGCACTGATCCATCAAAAAAACAAATTACACTTGTCTTTACTGCAGCTGATAAAGCAGACGGTGCCGATGCTATCATCAGCACACTGAAGAAGTATGGCATCAAAGGTGGATTTTTCTTCACCGGTGAATTCTACGAACTCTACCCTGAAGTAGTCAAACGTCTGCGTACCGAAGGACATCTGGTAGGTAGCCACAGTTATGGACACTTACTGTATATGCCGTGGGAAAATCGCGATTCCCTATTAGTAACCCGTGAGCAGTTTGAACAGGATATGCTAAAAAGCTACGCAGGTATGCGCGAGGCAGGTATCGAATACAAAGATGCTCCGGTATATATCCCGCCTTATGAATACTATAATAAAGAAATAGCTGCATGGGCAAAAAATATGGGTATCCAACTTATCAACTATACGCCCGGTACAATGAGTAATGCAGATTACACTACCCCGGATATGGGACAGAAATATCGCAGCAGTAAGTTCATCTATGATAAAATCATGGAAGTAGAGAAAAAAGAAGGTTTAAACGGACATTTGATGTTGATACACTTCGGTACGGACGATCGCCGTACGGATAAATTCTATAATGGTTATCTGGATAAAATGATTAAAACATTGAAACGGAAAGGCTATACTTTTGTACCCGTACTCGAAGCAATAGGAATGTAGTCCATACGATTATCATAAAAAGGTTAGTTAAAGGTTATCATGCAAAGGTATTTAAGGTAATATTCAATCGGTTTGTTTTCAGTAGGCTTTTTCCCACCCCCAAGGGAAAAAGTTTCAAGCCAAAGCTCCATGCCTGAGAAGGTCCGGAGCTTTTTTCTGCCACTTTTATAATATGATGAAGAAGATTTTGATGCAGATAAGTGCATCAGCCTACGCAGATAAGTGCATCACCCTACACAGATAAGTCTTCAACCTGATGCAAATAAGTGTGTGGGGTGATGCAGATAAGTGCACAATAAGGAAAATTAGAAACTATCTTTTACTGCCTGTAACAAGGTCTGTATATCTTCCTCTGTTGTATCAAAAGAAGTCACAAAACGAATTTCATTTTCAGCTTCGTTCCAGAAATAGAAGAAGTAAGACTTCATCAGCTTATCAATAACCGAACGAGGCATAGTCAGGAATAACTGGTTACTCTCCATCTTCTGTGTGAAATGTACATCCGGCAATACCTTCAAACCATCATACAGTTTTTGTGCCATTGCATTGGCATGCATAGCATTCTTTTTCCACAAATCATCTGTAAGGTAAGCTGTGAACTGACAAGAAAGATAACGTAATTTAGAAGCTAACTGGGCCGATTGCTTCCGCACATAAAGTGCCTCTTTTTTGAGCTCCGGATTAAAAATGACTACGCTTTCCCCAAGCATCAAACCATTCTTTGTTCCACCAAAACTAAGTATATCAATACCACAATCAACCGTAAGTTCCTTGAAACTAAGATTCAAAGCTACACACGCATTCGCCAGACGTGCACCATCCATGTGTACATACATACCATGTTTATGCGCTAAAGCTGTTAATGCCTTCAATTCCTCCGGAGTATAAACAGTACCCAATTCCGAACATTGGGAAATATAAATAGTACCCGGCTGGGAATGATGTTGTTCGCCAAAATTCTTTAAATAAGGCTGTACCAACTCTGGGGTGAGTTTACCATCCGGTGTTACAATCGGACGGATCTGGCAACCTGTCATACGTGCAGGAGCACCACATTCATCCACATAAATATGCGCTGTCTCCGCACAAAGAATCAAATTATAAGGACGCGTAGCCAACTGTAAAGCTACTGCATTACTACCTGTTCCATTAAAAACAAAAAGCGGTTCACAATCAGCTGTAAATGTCTCCTTGATTTTACGGATGGCTTCCTCCGTCCAAGGATCGTCACCGTAGCCTACTGCATGATTTTGGTTTGCCCGGTTTAGTGCTTCCATCACCAATGGATGTACACCGGAATTGTTGTCTGAAGCAAAACTTCTCATAGTCATATTCATTTTATCGATAAATTATCTTAGCACCCGAATTATCATTTACTACTAAGAGCATGCAAAGGAACGAAATATATTCGTTAGCAGAAAAAAAGAAGCGTGGATTTTAAAAATCCACGCTTTCGTTTAGGTTTTCAATCGGTTTTTTCATTCTTTAGCCGATATAAACATTCACGCCCAAAAAAATGTAGAGCTCTTCGTTCTCTTGGTGCAATACAATCTTGTCTTCACAAGCTAACCATCCCAAGGCGGCTCCCAGTTCTTTGTCCTTCAGCCCGGACTTTCTCTTCAAAGTCCCATAGTCCCATTTGGCGTAATTGCTAAGCAACCTCCAAATCTTGCCTGCGTTCAGGCCGATGTCGCTTTTGTTCATCTCTTCTCGTCATTAAAAAGGTTAAATAATTGATTGGTTTTTGTTTAGGTTATCCTAATTTATCACCCTAAAGGTATCACTTTTTATTTATAAAACATAAAAAACGAACAAAAGATATCTTTTTTAATCAAAATTGTAACAGTTTCGTAATAATATACAGGTAATATGAGTAGAAAAAGACTAGAAAAGAGAAAAAAAGACCACAGTACCTTCATAGAGATACTGTGGTCATTTATTATAATTATGAGTTCAGGGAAAAACGGGTATTACATCATGCCACCCATGCCGCCCATACCGGGAGCACCCATTGGCATTTCAGGTTTGTCTTCCTTTTTTTCAACGATTACACATTCAGTAGTCAGGAACATACCTGCAATAGAAGCAGCATTTTCCAAAGCTACACGAGCAACCTTTGCAGGATCAACTACACCGGCAGCATGCAAGTTTTCATATATATCAGTACGAGCATTGTAACCGTAGTCACCTTTACCTTCACGTACTTTCTGTACAACTACAGCACCTTCTTTACCTGCATTGGCAACGATCTGGCGCAACGGTTCTTCAATAGCACGCTTGATAATGTCAACACCGGTAGTTTCATCGATGTTATCACCTTTGAAGCCTTCCAATGCATCGAGTGCACGGATGTAAGCTACGCCACCACCCGGTACGATACCTTCTTCTATAGCAGCACGTGTTGCACGCAAAGCATCGTCTACACGGTCTTTCTTCTCCTTCATTTCAACTTCAGAAGCAGCACCTACGTAAAGAACAGCAACACCACCAGACAATTTAGCCAGACGTTCCTGCAATTTTTCTTTGTCATAATCAGATTTAGTAGCAGCAATCTGAGCTTTAATCTGTTCGCAACGTTCCTTGATATTTTGTTTGTCACCGGCACCGTTTACGATAGTAGTGTTATCTTTAGAAACTGTGATCTTATCAGCAGTACCTAGCATTTCGATGGTAGCCTGTTCCAGTTTCAGACCCTTTTCCTCACTGATCACTACACCACCAGTCAATACGGCGATATCTTCCAGCATTTCTTTACGACGGTCACCGAAGCCCGGAGCTTTCACAGCACAAATCTTCAATTGAGAACGCAGACGGTTTACAACCAACGTAGTCAAAGCTTCACTATCCACATCTTCTGCGATTACCAACAGAGGACGTCCGGTTTGTACAGCAGGTTCCAGGATAGGCAAGAAATCTTTCAGGTTAGAAATCTTCTTGTCGTAGATCAGGATATACGGTTTTTCCATTTCACACTCCATCTTCTCCGTATTAGTAACGAAGTAAGCGGAAAGGTAACCACGATCAAACTGCATACCTTCTACCACACCAATAGTAGTATCAGTTCCCTTAGCTTCTTCGATAGTAATTACACCGTCTTTAGAAACTTTACGCATAGCATCAGCAATCAACTTACCGATAACCGGATCATTGTTTGCAGATACAGAAGCAACCTGTTCAATCTTATCGTAGTTGTCACCTACTTTTTCAGCCTGTGACTTAATTGAGTCAACCACTTTGGCAACAGCCTTGTCAATACCACGTTTGATATCCATAGGACTTGCACCGGCAGTTACGTTCTTCAAGCCTTCAGCAACAATAGCCTGTGCCAATACAGTAGCAGTAGTAGTACCGTCACCAGCATCGTCACCAGTCTTGGAAGCTACTTCTTTCACCAACTGTGCACCCGTATTCTGGTATGCATCAGACAGTTCCACTTCCTTAGCTACAGTTACACCGTCTTTCGTAATGTGAGGAGCACCGAATTTCTTTTCGATAATCACATTACGACCTTTAGGGCCGAGAGTTACTTTCACAGCATTTGCCAGTGTATCGATACCTTTTTTCAATTGGTCGCGGGCATCGATATTGAATAATATTTCTTTTGCCATAATGATATTTACAATTTAAATATTTTATAATTACTATATTAACCTAACACAGCGAGTACGTCACTTTGACGCATAATCAGATATTTAGTGCCTTCAACTTCCAGTTCAGTACCGGCATACTTGCCATACAAAACGTTGTCGCCCACCTTCAATACCATCTCTTCATCTTTCGTACCGTGACCAACTGCCACAACTTCACCTTTCAAAGGTTTTTCTTTTGCTGTATCCGGAATAATGATACCGCCAATTGTTTTCTCTTCTGCAGGTGCAGGGAGTATCAGCACTCTGTCTGCCAATGGTTTAATGTTCATAGTTCTTTTGTTTTTTATATGTTATACATTTATTATAGTAATGTCTTGCCTCGTTATTGGTGAGACGCAAAATAAATTGCGAAAAGCGTGCCAAACAGCAAAGCTAAATTTCTGTCAGTATAAAACTGCCAAATTGGCAAAGAATAAGACAATATTCCATTATCTTTAGAGAAGATAAGCGGCATCTCAGCATAACTTTTCATGATTTGCATTATCTTTGCCCCCTCAAAAAACGTTTTTAGAACATGAATGCAGTCTGGATTGTTTTGCCCATTCTCACATTATTAATGTTTGAGCTGGGATTGACACTTGAAATTAAAGATTTTAAATTATTTCGTCAACGCCCCTATCCTGTAATTGCAGGATTGATAGGACAGATAATTCTTTTACCTGTATTAGCCTTTGCACTGGGGTATCTGTTTCATCTGGAACCTCTATTTTTTATTGGATTGGTACTCATAGCCTGTTCTCCGGGAGGAAGTTCTTCCAATATATTCTCTATGATTGCCAAAGGCGATGTGGCACTTTCCGTTTCGTTAACTGCCCTCAGCAGCATTATCACCCTATTCACTATTCCTGTCATTATGGAGTTTGCCACACAAGTTGCAGGAGACAATAGTGGAATGATCATACACTTACCTGTCGGTAGCCTCATCGCCCAGAATTTACTACTTATGTTGCTCCCCATTGCAACAGGTATTTTAACAAAACGTTTCTGTCCTAAAGCGGCCGAACGGATACACAAAGTGTTATCTAAAGTAGCTTTTCCCGCCTTGATATTATTAGCTTCTGTCTTCTTCATACAACATCACGAAACGATAGCTGCACAGATCGGACGATTAGGATTGTGTATCACAATGATGATTTTGCTGGCTATGGGTGGAGGATATATAATCTCTTGGCTAATGAAATTGAACAGAAAAGAGCAACGCACACTTATCATTGAAATAGGAATGCAGAATGCAGCTCAAAGTATTGCTATTGCAAGCAGCCCGTTTATATTCAATAATGATGTAATTGCTATACCAGCCATTATTTATGCGCTGATGATGAATATTATCTTATTAGTATATGTGGGAATAGTAAAGAGAAGATAATCAACAGTGAAAATTACACTAAAATTCCCTCTTACAAGAAGTTAAGACCTTGCATGCAAGAAGTTAACTTCTTGTCAACAGGGAGTTAAGTTCTTGTCAACAAGAAATTGGCGACTGAAAAAATGATAAACTAAGCCAGTTTAGTCAATATCCAGATCCGTATCACAACTCAATTCTGTCGAATATCCCTGCCAGAAGCTCTTGGTAGAATGTACTAAAGCACTCCCCATCAAGAAAAGGAATATTACGGCTATTAACGTCATCACCATACCGATGGCTGCGTAATACTTCGGTTCTAAAACATCCATAATAGTTATCTTTGTTAGGTTAGTACTACAAAGATAACCAAGATGGACTACAAAGAGTTTACCCTTTTATGAAGTTTTTATTTCTTTAAAGTTTGTATCAATTCTTCGGCCGAAACCAAGCTCTGTTCACCAGTCTCCATATTCTTCAGCGTCACCTTATTCTCATTCATTTCATTCTCTCCCACAAGGGCTACAAATGGAATGTTTTTGGCATTAGCATAGCTCATTTGTTTTTTCATCTTTGAAGAATCCGGAAAAATTTCTGCACGAATACCTTCGGTCCGTACCTTGGCAAGTACATTCAGAGAGTAAGCAGCTTCTTTCTCACCAAAGTTAATAAAGAGAAGTTGTGTACTGTTCACAGCTTCCTTCGGATAAAGGTCAAGCTGATTCAATACATCGAAGATACGATCGGCTCCAAAAGAGATACCTACACCGGAAACACCAGCCATACCGAATACACCGGTCAGATTATCATAGCGGCCGCCACCTGTGATACTTCCGATCTGCACATCCAAGGCTTTCACTTCAAAGATAGCGCCAGTGTAGTAGTTCAACCCGCGGGCAAGCGTCAGATCCAGTTCCAGTTCATTTTTCAAACCGAAAACAGACAGAGTTTTCAAGATAAACTCGCTTTCTTCCACACCTTTTTGACCGATCTCACTACCCGCAAGCACTTCTTTCAAAGTAGTCAGTTTTTCTTCATTCGTACCACTCAGCAGAATAATAGGTTGTAGTTTCGCAATAGCTTCATCACTGATACCTTTTTCTTTCAGTTCTGCATTCACATTGTCCAGACCTATTTTATCCAGCTTATCAATGGCTACTGTGATATCCACTATTTTATCAGCCTCACCAATAATCTCGGCGATACCGGTCAGAATCTTACGGTTATTGATCTTAATACAAACCCGGATACCAAAACGAGTAAAGACTGTATCAACAATCTGCATCAACTCTACTTCATTCAGTAAAGAGTCACTACCCACTACATCAGCGTCACATTGATAAAATTCACGATAACGTCCCTTCTGTGGACGATCTGCACGCCAAACGGGTTGTATCTGATAACGTTTGAAAGGGAAAGTTATTTCATCACGATGCATTACCACGTAGCGGGCAAACGGCACAGTGAGATCATAACGCAAACCTTTCTCACAGAATTTACTGGCAAGTTTAGCAGCATTACGACTCAGCAGTTCCTCATCAGTCAGTCCGGAAAAATAGTCACCTGAGTTCTGTATCTTGAACAGGAGTTTATCACCTTCTTCACCATACTTCCCCATCAGTGTAGAAAGCATTTCCATTGCAGGTGTTTCAATCTGCTGAAAACCATAGAGGTGGTATACATCGCGAATGGTATTGAATATATAGTTACGCTTCGCCATCTCTACTGGCGAAAAGTCACGGGTTCCTTTGGGAATACCTGGTTTTGCTGCCATAATTATTCTATATTATTTAGTTTGGAATGCAAATTTACGGCAAATTATTGAATTAGCTGAAAGAAAGACAGGAGATTTTGAATGAATATGTACATAGCCATGTGTTCGTATATGGAGAACATGTCCGCTTTCGAACAATGCCCAATACATACATTCAATTAGATATCAACACCTTATCCTTTCGGCATATCATTTGCTATAGGTGTTACCAAAAACATTAAAAGAAGAATATTATGAAAAAACAAATCAGTTTATTATTCGCAGTGTTCCTATGTTGCTCTACTATCAGCTGGGCACAAAACCCGGAAGAGTCTAAAATGAAAGACGAGTTTTACAAGACACTCAACTCATTGAGGCAAGAGAAAAAACAAGCTTTAGATAAAAAAGATTATGCAAAAGTAGAACAGTGCAACTGGGATATCATCGACAATTACAAGAAACTTCCGGAAGCAGTACAGAAAGGAATAGAATTAAACTATGGATACTATTATTATGATATTGCCTGTTACCAATCTCTACAAAAAAAGACAGAAGATGCTTTGAAACATTTTGATCTGGCTTTTCAGAATGGATATATCAATTACGCTCACATACAGAAAGATACAGATTTGGATAACATACGCAACGAAAAGAAATTCCAGGAGATACTGACTAAAATCAGAGAAGAAGGAGATTATCTTTATATTCTGCAAAAAGCAGCCGAATATACTAGTACTCCTCCCCATTTCACATATATGGAGCCGAACGATAGTAATCTGATAGGTGTGAAGGAATATTTTAGATTAGATAGCGTAGCTGGCACAGGGGATGAACTCTCGAAGATAAAAAACATACTGACCTTTATACATAATAAAATCAAACATGACGGACAACATGGCAACCCTAAGCATCTAAATTCCATTGCCTTGGCGGAAGCCTGTAAAGACGGTTCCCGTGGTTTGAACTGCCGCGGACTGGCCACTGTATTGAATGAATGTTACCTCGCAATGGGTTTCAAATCACGTTTTATAACCTGTATGCCTAAAAAATTCATCAGTGATTGTCACGTTATTAATGCTGTTTATTCTAAAGCTCTGGATAAATGGGTATGGGTAGACCCTACACAAAATGCTTGGGTCATGGACGAAAATGGTACCATGCTCAGCATACCGGAAGTACGCGAACGAATGCGTACAGGCTTGCCACTGGTATTGAATGAAGAAGCCAACTGGAATAATAAACGAAAAACCACTAAAGAAGACTATCTGGACTCTTACATGGCTAAGAACTTGTATTATATTAATTGTACATTCCGTAGCGAATTCGGTACAGAAGACAAAAAGTATAACCCTGCAGACTATGTTGCCCTTATGCCTACCGGTTATTATAATGACATGGAAAAAGGTTCCTACATCACTTATGATGCCGACTGGTTCTGGCAATCACCATATCAGAAATAAAAACAGACCATCTATCTTAAGCAAACAGACCATCTATTCGCAGTGAATAGATGGTCTGTTTTTATCGTTTTATATATTGGATAAGATTAGTCTCTGCGTCCCATAAATATCATAATATAATAAATCAGTGTTGCCAATGAGCCTAATGCAGCCACTACATAGGTATAAGCAGCAGAACGAAGTGCGTCTTCAGCCTGTTTATGATTGTAAGAGTTCGTAATGCCCGAACGACTTAACCATACCAATGCACGCTTACTTGCATCTATTTCCACCGGCAAAGTGATGAAACTGAACAGCGTTGTCATAGCAAACAAAATAATACCTGCCAGCAACAATTGTGGGAATGTATTTAGCAGCAAGATACCACCTAGCAACAACCAGGTCATCCACTGTGAAGCAAACGATACCACCGGTACAAGCTTGCTACGCATAGTCAGCGGAGCATAAGCCCGTGCGTGCTGTACTGCGTGACCACACTCGTGAGCAGCAACGGCAGCAGCCATGATACTATTACTTTCATATACACCTTCACTCAAGTTTACTGTCTTATTGGCAGGGTTATAGTGGTCTGTCAGTTGTCCCGGCGTATGAGTCACCTGAACGTCATAAATTCCATTGTCATGTAGCATCTGAAGGGCAACATCACGGCCCGTCATTCCATTACCGGTAGGGATCTTGGAGTATTTCTTGAACTTGTTCTGCAAGTTCATTTGCACCAGCCAGCTGACCACAGCTATACCAATAAAGATAATCCATTGTATTCCTATCATTCCTTCCATATTCTTTTTCTGTTTTTAGTAATTAAAAATGTGTCGTTTGTTATATACAATACAAATTGTTTGCCAAAAATAAAAGGAAACCGTGAGCTTTACTACAGTTTCCTTTATCTTTTAGGAAGAATTAGCGAAAACCAGCTACTGCCCAACAAGTTGTAACTCTATCACGTAATCTGTATCTGCAGGAACTTCCGGTAATTGCAACACCACTCCCTGTCCGGCACGAGTGATCCGTACCGGAGATTGATCTTTAAACAGAAAGCCTTTCTTCACCATTTTTCCATCCAATGGAAGATACAGTGCATTATCCGTCAGGTTCAGAATATGAACAAAGAGCCTGTTTCCCTTTTGCGTTGTCACACCCCAGTCATGTGGAGCAACCATACCACCACGCGTACCGTAAATCGTTTCACCATAAACTTTCATCCACTCTCCTACTTCTTTCAACCGCTGAACTGCCACTTCCGGTAGACATCCGTCAGGCTGAGGGCCTATATTCATCAACAAGTTTGCATTCTTTCCGGCAGCCTTCACCAGATAATGGATCAAAGTTTTCGTTGACTTATACTTTTGGTCGGTTATTTTATATCCCCACATTCCATTCATGGTTTCACAAGTTTCCAAAGGCAGTCGACTGACATCTTGTCCGGAAAGCCCTGCACTGTTCTCACCCGGCAGATCACGCTCGAAAATCTGTATATCCTCTCCAGGGAAAGGCATCTGGTGATGATTGTTGCCCACCAAGCAAGCAGGTTGCAGGCCATGTATCAACGCATACTGTTCCGGTAACTGCCAGTCGAAATCAGGATTAGCATCCTGATCCCACCAGCCATCGAACCAGATAGCACCTATCGGACCATAGTTCGTCAGCAACTCCGTCAACTGGTTGTTCATAAAGGTATAATAGCTTTTCCAGTCTCCCTTCGGATTAGGACGTCCGGTTCCACGCCCTGTGCGTCCCCACGGTGCATCTTCACGATACCAGTCGATATGGGAATAATAAAAATGTAATCGAATCCCCTGTTTATGACATTCATCTGCCAGTTCTTTCACGATATCCCGTTTGAAAGGAGTGGCATCCACAATATTATAATCAGAATATTTAGTATGGAACATAGAAAAGCCCTCATGATGACGACTTGTAAAGCAGATATACTTGGCTCCGGATGCCTTAATAGCACTTACCCATTCAGCCGCACTAAACTTGGAGGGATAGAAACCTCCGGCAAGTTTGGCATATTCTTTATAATTCAAATCTTTATTGGTCATTGTCCATTCACCGGTAGCCAACATACAGTATAGTCCCCAGTGCAGAAATATTCCAAACTTATTGTCTTGAAACTCCTGACGGGCTTTCAGGTTCTCAGCAGACGGTTGATAAGTCTGCGCCTTTGCAGGTAAAAAGGATGCTGCAAACAAAAGAAATAAAAGAAGTTGTGTTTTCATCATAAGTATGCGGATGAGTTAATAAAAAAATGAGATTACATCAGCACATATACTGATGTAATCTCATTATAATATAATTAGACTTACTCTTCTGTATAACGTTCAATCGTCTGTCCACGGTCAGGACCTACGGAAACAATCTTGATGGGCACACCAAGCTGTTCTTCCAGGAATGTCAGGTAAGCATTAAATTCTTCAGGGAATTCGTCTTCGCTCTGCATTCTCGTCATGTCAGTCTCCCAACCGGGTAACTCAACATAAACCGGCTCAAGACCTTCGCTGATGTCATACGGGAAATAATCAATTTCTTCACCGTTTACTTTATAAGCTACACAGGCTTTGATTGTTTCGAATGAATCGAGTACATCGCTCTTCATCATGATCAATTTGGTAACACCGTCTACCATAATGGCATACTTCAACGCCACCAAGTCAATCCAACCGCAACGACGTTTACGACCTGTTACCGAACCGAACTCATGTCCCAGTGTACAAATTTGGTCACCTGTCTTATCAAACAGTTCCGTCGGGAACGGACCTGCACCTACACGTGTACAATATGCTTTGAAGATACCATAAACTTCACCAATCTTATTTGGAGCCACACCCAAACCGGTACATGCACCTGCACAAATAGTATTGGAAGAAGTAACGAACGGATAAGAACCAAAGTCGATATCCAACATCGTACCTTGAGCACCTTCACAAAGTACTGACTTATTATCGTTCAGCAGGTTATTGATCTCATGCTCGCTGTCTACCAACGGGAATTGCTTCAGGAACTCAATACCTTCCATCCAGGCCTTTTCAATCTCTGTCAGGTCATACTCATAACTCAAACCTTTCAGAATTTGCTCATGACGAGCTTTGGCTTCAGCATATTTCTGTTCGAAGTTATGCAGGATATCACCTACACGCAGACCGTTACGGCTAATCTTATCGGTATAAGTCGGACCGATACCTTTACCCGTCGTGCCTACTTTAGCATCACCTTTCGCAGCTTCGTAAGCGGCGTCCAATATGCGGTGGGTCGGCAAGATGAGATGCGCCTTTTTAGAGATATGCAAGCGCGCTTTCAGGTTATGACCGGATGCTTCCAATGCTTCAGCCTCTGCCTTGAAGAGAGCCGGATCAAGCACTACGCCATTACCAATGATATTCACCTTGTCACCTTGGAAAATTCCCGAGGGAATAGAACGGAGCACATACTTCTGCCCTTCGAACTCGAGTGTATGTCCGGCATTCGGTCCGCCTTGGAAGCGAGCCACGACATCGTATCTCGGAGTTAATACGTCAACGACTTTGCCTTTGCCTTCGTCGCCCCATTGTAATCCTAATAGAACATCTACTTTCATTTTTCTTTCTTATGGTTATTACTTTTCTTCTTACGTTTGTTAGCTCGGTCGCACTTACTGCACAATCCATACAGATAAAGCGAATAATGCGACAAACTGAACCGACTCAATTTAGTATTCCCAATCGCCTGCTGTAATTCTTCGTTCTGAAACTCAGTCACTTTACCACACTGCGTGCAGATCTGATGGTGATGCGTATCACGGTTATAGCTCTTTTCGTATTGGGAGGAATTTCCGAACTGGTGTTTAATAACCAGTCTTGCATTGATGAGAAGGATAATAGTATTGTAAAGAGTCGCGCGGCTTACACGGAAATTCTCCTGGTCAGCCATCAGCGAATAAAGTGTATCGATGTCAAAATGACCATCAATGGAATAGATAGTATCGAGTATGGCATAGCGCTCGGGAGTCTTGCGATGCCCGTTCGCGTTGAGATATTCAGTGAATATCTGCTTTACCGTATCTTTCACATTCTGACTTTCCATTTTGGCGGCGCAGTTTTTTACAGCCAACAAAGTTAAGCCTTTTTTGCGGAAAGCAAATGAGAAAGGGGAAAAAAAACAAAAAAAGAGTGATAGAGTAATCACCCTATCACTTTATTCTATTTCTTCTTTTACAAGATTATATAACAACAGTTCGGCTTCCGATTCGGAATGTTCCATCTCTTCCACCCGGCGACATACTTGGAAAGCATGTTCTTCGCTATGCTGCATGAAGCGGCGAATGGCCGCCATAGCTGCATTGCGCACGTGGTAGGAACCGGAAATGAAAGCACAAACTGCCTGGTCGAGAAATTCGTTCGCAGTACGTTCATTCATATCCCCCTTCTTCATCAGCAAGCGGGCAATGGTGAGAAAACCACACGTCTGTATATACTCCCGCTCATCGGCAATCCATTGAAAAGACTTCGCAGGAGCATATGGAAGATACTGGAACAGATTCATGGAAGTAAGTTCCGCTATTTCAATATTCTGAATGCTTTCCACCCAGATATCAGCAATCTCCGGAAAGAAGCTGTCTACAGGCTGTGACAGTCCCGCCATAATCTTACATTCACGGATATCCTCTTTCCACAAGGCTTGCGCCAATGAGTGATCTTTTTCATATTCTCCGGCAATTGCTTTGATACGGGGAAGTTCTACACCGAAATTCAATTTGTAAACCAGTCCCTTTTCACGCATACTTTGAGACACAGCCCCGTTCATAGAGAGGCGGAGCTGTGTCTTTATTTCTTTCAGTTGTTCATGTAAATCCACAAAACAATGATTTATAGTTAATTATTAATAGAAGGCAGATTAGAATAATCCTTACTGTAACGCAACATTTGTTCCGCATAACCTTCGTCATAAGTCACTTTTACGTCGGTTATCTTACCGGCTGCATCTACCACTGCTTCATATTTCGGATTTACAAATCCCTTGTACGGAGCCAAGTTCAGTTTCTTATAACGTTCCAGAACTTCGGCATGCAAAGCCGGATCTACCTTCACTGCATAGTTTTCCACCAAATCATGCGCACCTTGATAATCGCCTGTTGATTTGATACGTTGGATCTCGGACAGTAATTCACCGAAGAGTGCACGCAATTTTTCGTAATCGTTCACTACTACATAAGTCTTACCATCTTTCTTCACCAGTTCTACTACTTTATCCGCCGCACCTTTCTCAAACACCCAGCGGGCAATGAGCTGACGATTACGCATGTGGGCTTCTTCCACATTATTACCCGGTTCAATGCGAACCAACTGTGTCATCAGGCCGTTCATCAGATAAGTATAATATTCTGCTTTGTAAGCATCTGCATTGGGTGTCAGCCCCAATTCTACCAACTTAGGATCAGCTACATAATACAGACCGAACAAGTCCGCACGTGCTTCCTCAATCGTGGAGCCATAAGCTTTCAAAGCATCCGGATCAACTCCCGGAAGCAACTTTCCGGAACCATGTCCCAGACATTCATGCAAGTCCGTATGAAGTTCACCGGTCAGATCGGCATATTTATCTATCAACTGCAATTCGGCATCGCTATACACAAATTCTTCATTGAATCCGTTACCATGAGCTGCTTTATTATATGCATCCGTAATATTACCGATAGTCACAGATTTAGAACCATGATGGCTGCGTATCCAGTTGGAGTTAGGCAAATTGATACCGATAGCCGTTGCCGGATAAAGGTCACCGGCCAGAATAGCAGCAGTAATCACCTTAGCGGAAACACCTTTCACTTCATCTTTCTTGAATTGTTTATCTACCGGAGAGTGATCTTCAAACCATTGCGCATTGCCACTGATAATCTCAGTACGATGCGTAGCTTCCATATCCTTAAAATTCACCAATGATTCCCAGCTTGCCTTCATACCCAACGGATCACCATAGCTTTCAGTAAATCCATTCACAAAGTCCACAAGGGAATTCAAATCTTTCACCCAAAGGATAGCATATTCATCAAAAGTCTTCAGATCACCGGTCTCATAAAACTTTATCAGTTCGGCAATCACAGCCTTCTGTTCCGGATTTTCAGCCACGCCTTCCGCTTTCTTCAACCAGTATACAATCTTATCGATAGCCTGTCCGTACAGACCACCCACTTTCCAGACCTTTTCCTGAATCTTGCCGTTTTCCTTCACCAGACGACTGTTCAGACCGTAAGAAACAGGCGTTTCATCTTTCGGGTCTTTCATTGCATTATAGAAGTCTTCAGCTTCTTTCTGCGTCACACCGTCATAATAGTTGCAAGCAGAAGTCAACACTAAGTCCTCTCCTGCTGCCTGGTTCACGCGCTTCGGCATTACAGTCGGATCGAAAATAACCGGAGACAGCTCATCGCATAATTGTTCTACGGTTTGTTCTTCAGCCAGCGGCAATGTAGAGGCATCTACACTCAGCATAGCCTCTTTGAAAAATTCGGGAGCAAAACCAGGCACGAACTTCTCAGAGCCATAATGGTGGTGAATGCCATTAGAAAACCACACACGTTTAAGATATACTTCCATCGCCTTAAAATCAGGCGTATTTTTGTCTCCTTTATATCCTGTATAAACTGCTTCCAATGTTCTCCGAATGCGCAGGTTATATTTTCCATTCTGATCGAAGAGAATGTCACGGCCCTGCAAAGCAGCTTCCGTAAGGTAATACACCAGCTCTTTCTGTTGGAGCGACAAGTTCTCGAAACCGGGAACCCGGTAACGTAATATTTGTAAGTCTGCAAATTGTTCCACTGTATAATCAAATTTATCTGCCTCGGCAGTTGTTGTTTTCGAACCGCTACAAGCTGTCAGCAATGCAAAAGCGGCACATGCCATTAGTTGTTTCTTCATGTGTCGGGAGATATGTGAGTTGGTATTTAGAAAAGACGAAAAGGAAGTATTCCGAAACAGTTGCTCCGGAATATTTCCTTTTTATACATTGTTCTACGCAGAATTACAGTTTTTTATCTGCGTGTTTTTTACGATATCCGTTAGGAGTTTCACCTACATTTTTATAAAATGCAGCGTAGAAAGACTGACGGTTGGCAAAACCTACCATCGTGCTAATTTCTTCTACATTCTTGTCGGCATATCTCTTGTCCGTCAATAAATGCTTAGCATCTTTTACTCTGTACTCATTCAACAGGCATGAATAGTTCATACCAAAACGAGAATTTACTACAGCAGACAGATAGCGAGTGTTGGTTTTCAACTCTTTCGCCAAGTCTTTAGCCGAGTAATCGGGATCTTTGTACTTCTTCTGTACAACAACGATATTCAATATCCTGTCATACAACTCATCTGCCAATTCCGGACGAATTAACGAGCGGTAAGCGGCATTCTTCTCTTTTTTCTCTCTCAGGTTATAAGGGCGCTTCTTAGGAGCCGCTTCCTGATTCTTGTTTTCTAAATCACTCATTTGAATTAACTGGTTAGGGTTTGTTAAAACATGAAAGCCCGAAGGATTTTCCTTTAGACTTTACAAAAGTCTGACATTTTTTTTTAATACGCAACTTTTCTCGTACATATTTTTGACCTATAAACAACGAAAAAGGTTGAAAAGTAGTATTTGAGCCGATTTAATAAGAAACTTTAACCTTTACAAAAGAGCTTATGATATAAAATGAATACGTTTATCAGCTTGTTTTATATACAATAATTAATGTACCTTTGCAGGATAAAACTTTATCAGCGAAAATGATACAAACGCTTAAACGATATTTTGGTTACGACAGTTTCCGGCCTTTACAGGAAGAGATTATCCGCACAGTACTGGATGGAAGAGACTCACTGGTATTGATGCCTACCGGAGGTGGAAAGTCCATTTGTTACCAGCTTCCGGCCCTGTTATGCGAAGGAACTGCCGTAGTAGTTTCCCCTTTGATTTCCCTGATGAAAGATCAGGTGGAATCACTTTGTGCCAACGGTGTAGCCGCGGGTGCTCTGAACAGCAGTAATGACGAGACTGAAAATGCCGTTCTACGCCGTGCTTGCATGGAAGGGAGACTGAAATTACTCTACATTTCGCCTGAGAAATTAATAGCTGAAGCCAACTATCTTTTAAGAGATATGCATATCTCATTATTTGCCATCGATGAAGCGCATTGCATTTCTCAATGGGGACATGATTTTCGTCCGGAATATGCACAAATGGGATTCATACGTGAGATGTTTCCCAATATTCCGGTTATAGCTCTTACTGCTACGGCAGATAAAATTACACGCGAAGATATTGTACGACAGTTACATCTCCGCCAGCCGAAAATTTTCATCTCCTCATTCGACCGTCCCAACCTGAGTCTTACCGTGAAACGGGGATACCAACAGAAAGAAAAAAGTAAAGCAATTCTGGATTTCATCGGTCGCCATCCCGGTGAAAGCGGCATCATCTATTGCATGAGTCGCAGCAAAACGGAGACAGTGGCACAAATGCTGCAAAAGCAAGGGCTCCGTGTAGGCGTTTATCATGCCGGGTTATCCTCCGCCCGAAGGGATGAAGCACAGAATGATTTCATCAACGACCGTGTACAAATAGTTTGTGCCACGATTGCTTTCGGTATGGGAATCGATAAAAGTAATGTGCGCTGGGTCATCCATTACAATCTGCCTAAGAGTATAGAGAGTTTTTACCAGGAGATTGGGCGTGCCGGACGAGATGGGTTGCCAAGTGACACTCTCTTATTTTATTCTCTGGCCGACCTTATTCTATTAACCAAGTTTGCGACGGAAAGCGGTCAGCAAGGCATCAATCTGGAGAAGTTACAACGTATGCAACAATATGCAGAAGCTGATGTTTGCCGGCGTCGCATCCTGTTGAGTTATTTCGGAGAGACCACTACAGAGGATTGTGGAAACTGCGATGTCTGCAAAAATCCTCCCCAACGTTTTGACGGAACTGTTATTGTACAAAAAGCTTTAAGCGCTATTGTCCGTACAGAACAGCAGATTGGCACGAGTATTCTTGTAGATATCTTACGCGGAAATAACACTCCGGATGTATCGGAGAAAGGATATCAGCAACTGAAAACGTTTGGTGCCGGACGTGAAGTTCCTGCCCGTGACTGGCAGGACTACTTGCTACAAATGTTACAATTGGGGTATTTTGAAATAGCATACAACGAAAACAACCATCTGAAAATAACAAGCAGCGGTAGTGATGTCCTCTTCGGACGGGCACAAGCACGGTTGGCAGTAATCCGGCGTGAAGAGTCCGCACCCGCCAAAGGGAGAAAGAAAAAATCAACGATTCCGGTCAGAGAGCTACCATTGGGGTTACCGAACACAGAAAGCGAAGAACTTTTCGAAGCTCTGCGTGCGTTACGGAAACGGCTTGCAGACCAGGAAGCACTACCGGCTTATATTGTACTTTCCGACAAGGTATTGCATTTACTCAGCACCGCCCGCCCTACTACAATGGAAGCGTTCGGCAATATCAGCGGAATCGGTGAATATAAAAAGAAGAAATACGGAAAGGACTTTGTCGAGTTAATCAAGAAATACGTTTAATAGTGATTAGGGGTTAGTGATAAGTGATTAGTGCCATGCGGTATAACAGCGTAGCTTACTAATCACTTATCACTAACCCCTAATCACTACTTGCATTGCTGTAGCAATCCTCTGAGATCCGCCTGCGGCACTCCAAGAGACATTGCTTTCTCAAAATCCTGCTTTGCCAAATTTTTCTTCTTCTGGGACAGATAGATTTGTCCGCGCATCAGATAGGCTTCCGTTTGCGAAGGATTCAGTTTCAGAGCTTCTTCCAAGTCAATCATTGCCAGATCGACATGCTGCATATCCTGTTCTATTCCCGCACGTGCTACGTATAAGGCTGCATCCTGCGGATCTTCTACCAGCATCTTATTCAATATCTCCAAGGCTTTTTGTAAATTTCCGTCTTTCTGCTCCAAAGTAGCGAGTCCTAAACGGGCATTATAATTCTGAGGATCGAGCTTCAGTAATCGTTCATAATCTGCCCGGGCAAATTTGAGATCGCGCAGAGTCACATAAATATAGGCACGCATCAGGAGTGCTTCCCGGTTATCCTTTTCCAGATCCAGCACTAAAGAATAGTCTACACGTGCCTGCTCATTCCGTCCCATTTCAAGATTCAGTGCGGCACGATTCAAGAGAATGGGAACTGCCCGTGGAGCAATGTTCAAGGCATACGTGTAGGATTCTAAAGCCTGATCATAATCCCGTTGCCGACGTTGGATAGTACCGAGATTAGAAAACAATAAGGCATTATGCGGATTAGCAGGTTCCAGTTTCAAAGCCTGGCGGATATAATTTTCCGCCTGTGCCAGACTATCTTGTTCCGTACAAGCAATGGCACGGTCCGAAAGTTCCTGATAGGTTTGGGCAAACACTGGAGATACACCTATTATATATATAAGGAAAGAAAGAACAGACTTCTTCATTTTTAATTTATTTAAAGATTATGTTTCAAGACAGGAAATCATTTGTTTCATTACTTGAAACGGTTAGTTTCATTGCTTGAAACTCCTAGTTTCACACTGAGAAACTGCTTGTTTCATCGCTTGAAACTGTTTGTTCCACACGAGGAAACACTTATTTCCAAATACACAACGAAGCGTTTAATAAGGATAACTAATCCAGCGGATAAGTCTCGAATGCAAACAGCTCTGTCGACAGATAACGCTCTCCCGTATCAGGCAGAAGAACTACAATCTTCTTATCCGCAAACTCCGGACGTTGTGCCAGCAAACGCGCTGCATATACAGCTGCACCGGAAGATATGCCCGCCAGCAATCCTTCGGTAGACGCCAACTCACGTCCGCCACGAATTGCTTCATCATCGGGCACAGGAAACACTTCATCTACAACGGAGGCATCATAAATAGCAGGAATAAAATTGGCTCCGATTCCCTGAATACGATGTGGTCCTTCCACTCCGCCTTCCAATACAGGAGATGATTCCGGTTCTACGGCAACAATATACACATCCGGATTATGTTTTTTCAAGGCACGTGCCACCCCGCAGATGGTTCCGCCTGTTCCCACTCCGGCAACAAAGACATCCACTTTTCCGTCTGTATCCGTCCAGATTTCTTCACCTGTAGTGAGCGTATGAATCTGTGCGTTAGAAGGATTTTCAAATTGTTGAAGGATGACCGAACCGGGAATAGATGCCCTCAACTCCTGCGCTTTTGCAATGGAGCCGGCCATACCGGCCAATCCATCTGTCAGTACAATTTCAGCACCCAGTGCTTTCAGCAGATTACGGCGCTCTATACTCATGGTTTCGGGCATCGTGAGCATCAGGTGATATCCTTTGATTGTAGCAACCATCGCCAGTCCCACACCGGTATTTCCACTGGTAGGCTCTATAATCGTCGCACCGGGCTTCAGTGCTCCGCGCGCTTCTGCATCTTCGATCATGGCAAGCGCCACACGATCCTTCACACTCCCAGCCGGATTGAACGCTTCCAACTTTGCAATGATATTCTGTTTCAGTCCATATTTACGACTGTATTCCGCTAATTCCATAAGCGGAGTGCGACCGATAAGTTCCGTCAGGTTCTTTGCTATTTTTGCCATAACAATCTAATTATTAATTTATGCTTTACAGGTAGCCTGAAAGGCTTTTATTATGAGTAGGCTTTTCTTGAGAGCCTTTCAGCCAATCTAATAATATAAGCAGGTATCTTCGTACAAAGATAGATAAAAAACTATTTCGCTGCTCAAGTGTTACATTTCTATCACGTAAATTTGCATAATAAAATTTATATAACTCTTACACCTTATTAAATATATGTCACACGAACATTCACATCAGCATAGCCATACCATCAACGCAGAGTCGCTGAACAAGGCATTTATTATAGGCATTGTTCTCAATTTAGCCTTTGTCGTCATAGAGTTTGCAGCCGGTTTCTGGTTCGATTCCCTCGCGCTGCTTTCCGATGCAGGACACAATCTAAGCGATGTAGTTAGTCTCGTGCTGGCATTGCTGGCTTTCCGCCTGGCCAAAGTCAAAGCCAATGAACGCTATACGTATGGTTATAAAAAAAGTACGATCCTGGTATCCCTGCTCAATGCAGTCATTTTGCTGGTAGCCGTAGGCGCCATTGTCATCGAAAGTATTCATAAGCTGAGTAATCCGGCAGTTGTTCCCGGTGGAGCCATTGCTTGGGTAGCGGGTGTGGGTGTACTTATCAATGCATTCACAGCTTTCCTCTTTATGAAAGATAAGGAAAAAGACCTGAACGTAAAAGGGGCTTATCTGCACATGGCGGCAGATGCTTTGGTATCAGTGGGAGTATTAGTGGCAGGTATCGTTATCAGCCGGACCGGCTGGTATATTATCGACCCGATTATCGGTCTGATTGTGGCTGTTGTCATTCTCATCTCTACGTGGAATTTACTGCATGACAGTCTTCGTCTGACGCTGGATGGCGTGCCCACGAGTATAGACAGTCAAAAAGTAGTAGAAGCCATCCGTGCCCTTCCCGGTGTTGATGACGTTCACCATATACATATATGGGCCATCAGCACCACAGAGAATGCACTGACAGCCCATATTGTTTTAAAGCAACCGGAAGGTATGCAAGAGGTGAAACATCTTATCCGCCACCGGCTTGAAGATTTCGGCATTGGCCATGCCACCCTGGAGTTTGAAGTTCCGGGCGAACATTGCGAAGCCGTATTTGCCGAAGATTAGCTACGTTTGATATAATCTACCACCCATGCTCCTACTTCTTTGGTACCATACTTCGCACCACCTTCTACCTGAATTTCCGGTGTACGGACGTTAGCATCCAAAGAAGCATCTACAGCTTTGCGAATCAATGCGCCTTCTTCCAGCAAATTGAAATATTCGAATAACATGGCAGCCGAAAGGATTTGTGCCAACGGATTAGCGATGTTCAAACCTTTAGCCTGTGGCCATGAACCGTGGATCGGTTCGAATACAGGAGTGCTTTCGCCTGTAGAAGCCGAAGGAAGCAATCCCATAGAGCCACTGATTACAGAACCTTCATCCGTAAGGATATCACCGAATGTATTTTCGGTAACCATTACATCAAAGAATTTAGGCTCCTGAATCATCTTCATGGCTGCATTGTCCACGAACATATAGTCCGTAGTCACTTCAGGATATTGCGGTGCCATTTCCTGGGCAATCTGTCTCCACAGGCGTGAAGATGCAAGCACATTGGCTTTATCTACCACCGTAAGGTGCTTATTGCGTTTCATGGCATACTCGAAACCAACTTTCAGAATACGTTCAATCTCCGGACGAGTGTACATATTGGTATCATACGCTTTATCGTTGTCCTGATACTTCTCACCGAAATACATACCGCCGGTCAGTTCGCGGATACAAAGAAAATCTGCGCCATCCACCAGTTCTGCACGAAGTGGTGATTTATGGAGCAGACATTTGAAAGTTTGTACCGGACGGATATTGGCAAACAATCCCAGTTTCTTACGCATAGCCAGCAGCCCCTGTTCGGGACGTACTTTGGCAGTAGGATCATTGTCGAATTTCGGGTCGCCTACAGCCGAGAACAAAACAGCATCCGCGTTTTTACAAACTTCATAAGTAGCTTCGGGGAACGGATCGCCCACTTTGTCGATAGCATCTGCACCGCAGATGGCATATTCGTAGTTTACTTTATGTCCAAACTTCTCACATACGGCGGTCATTACGTCCACACCTACGGTGGAAATCTCCGGGCCAATGCCGTCACCGGCTAATACTGCAATTTTAAAATCCATTGTTTTCTTTATTTTTTAGATATTCTTCTATTTTCTTCTGATTCACAAGATTTTTGCGACGATAACGGTCGCCCCACACAAAACCCGCTGTTAGTATAAGGGTATTGATAGCAGAGATGAAATATTCGTCCGCACTCAACTCCCTATCCTTCCAACGCAGAAAGAGATTGAAAGCAAAGAGCAAGACTGCATACAGCGCATAACACACCTTCGGATGATTTTCAAAGAATGATTTCTTTTTCTCAGCGGGGTTCATCATTCTGATTTTTTAAGTTCATAGTCATCCTCAATGATATTCAGCATCTTCATCGTCGCCTTAATCGCTGCCTCCGTCTGGTCGGCATCCAGTCCGCGTGTACGGAACACCGTGCCGTCATAGCTCCAGGTAATCACTGTCTGCACAAAAGCATCGGTACGCCCACCGGGAGGGATGGTTACGGCATAGTTCGTCAGCATGGGGAATTTGCGTCCCAACGTCACCTTATAAATCTTACGCAGAGCACGTACAAAAGCATCATACTGACCGTCACCGCTGGAACTTTCTTCAAACTCCTGTCCGTTGATTTCAATCTTCAGCGTAGCCATCGGCTTCAAACCGTAAGCAAGGTTAACGATGTATGTCTTCAGTTTCACTTTCTCATTCATCACTCCGTGCTTCAGTACATCCGAAACGATATAAGGCAAATCTTCCTGAGTAACCAGTTCTTTCTTGTCACCCAACTCGATAATCCGTTCCGTCACCTTACGCATGGAATCCTCATCCAGCGTCAGTCCCAGATCTTCCAGATTCTTACGGATGTTCGCCTTACCACTGTTCTTACCCAGTGCATACTCCCGCTTACGTCCGAAACGCTCGGGTAACAGATCGTTGCAATAAAGGTTACTCTTATTGTCTCCATCTGCGTGTACCCCCGCTACCTGCGTGAACACATTTTCACCTACAATCGGTTTATTGGCGGGTATAGCGATGCCCGAATAAGATTCAACCACCCGGCTGACTTCATTCAGACGGCCTTCGTCAATGTTAGTGATAGCATTGAAATGATCTTTCAGAATGGCCTGCACACTGGACAACGGTGCATTACCGGCACGTTCGCCCAGACCGTTGATCGTGGTATGAAGTCCCTTCGCACCACTCAGTACGGCGGCCAGCACATTGCTCACTGCCAGGTCGTAGTCATTATGCGGATGGAAATCGAAGTGAGCATGCGGATAGCGCTTCACCATCTTCCGCATATATTCGATGACCTGCAACGGATTCAGCACACCCAGCGTATCAGGCAACATATACCGTTTGATATTCGTGTGCATCAGTGCATCCACCATCTGGAAGACATACTCCGGAGAATCTTTCATCCCGTTGCTCCAGTCTTCCAGGTAAATATTCACCTCCATATCCTGCTCATTGGCATAATTCACTACGCCAATAATATCCTCGATATGTTCTTCAGGGGTCTTTCTCAACTGACATGTGCAATGCTTCAGCGAACCTTTGCACAGAAGATTAATGACGCGGCAGCCGGTAGCGTGTATCCAGTCTACCGACGTATGCCCGTCTACGAAACCCAACACCTCCACCCGGGGCAATAAATTACGCCGCGCCGCCCAGTCACATATCATCTTGACTGCGTCGAACTCACCGTCCGAAACCCGTGCCGAAGCCACTTCCACCCTGTCCACTTTCAGTTCTTCCAGTAGCAGACGGGCTATCATCAGCTTTTCATGGGGGACGAACGACACACCGCTGGTTTGCTCACCGTCGCGGAGCGTGGTGTCCATGATTTCTATTTGGGGCTGTTTATACTTCATTTTTATTTTCCCACGCTTCTATTTTATCTTTATTCTCTACCAGGAAATCGATGTCATCCAGGCCATTCATCAGGCAATGTTTCTTGTAAGCATTGATTTCGAAAGTCTCACTTTTACCTGTTGCCTTGTTGATGATTGTCTGTTCCGGCAGGTTCACCACTACCTCCGTTTTCGGATCGGCGGCAATGGAATCAAACAATTCTTTCAGGAACGGTTCGCTCACCACTACAGGCAATACGAAATTATTCAGTTCATTATTCTTGTGAATATCTGCAAAGAAACTGCTGACTACCACGCGGAAACCATAATCTGCAATGGCCCATGCTGCATGCTCGCGGCTACTGCCCGAACCGAAGTTCTTTCCGGCTACAAGCACCTGTCCGCTATAGGTCGGATCGTTCAGAACGAAAGAGTCGATTTTGTTTCCTTGTTTGTCATACCGCCAGTCGCGGAACAGATTCTCTCCGAAGCCTTCTTTAGTCGTAGCTTTCAGAAAACGTGCAGGAATAATCTGGTCTGTATCTACATTCTCCAACGGGAGAGGCACACAAGTACTGGTGATGATATTGAATTTCTGTTTCATTGTTTCTTATCTTTGATTTTGAAATACTTATTATTAATGACTTCTGCCAGGAGGACTGAAATTACATCAGTTCTCTCGGGTCCGTAATCACTCCCGTCACTGCTGCCGCAGCTGCTACCAGCGGACTGGCAAGCAACGTGCGTGAACCCGGTCCCTGACGACCTTCAAAGTTACGGTTACTTGTAGAAACCGCATACATTCCGGCAGGCACCTTATCATCATTCATTGCCAGACAAGCCGAACATCCCGGCTGGCGGATAGCAAAACCTGCTTCCTCCAATACCTTATCCAGACCTTCTTCACGAATCTGTGCATCTACCATCCACGAACCGGGTACCAACCAGGCAACCACATGTTCCGCCTTCTTATGGCCTTTCACTAACGAGGCGAAAGCACGGAAATCTTCAATACGTCCATTCGTACAAGCACCCAAAAACACATAATCTATCTTTTTGCCCAATACTCCCTCACCGGGTTGGAAGCCCATATAATCCATTGATTTCAGGAATGAAGTTTTTGCAGCCTCTCCCATTCCGTCAGTCGTGGGAATGTGCTGCGTGATACCCATACCCATACCCGGATTTGTTCCGTATGTAATCATCGGTTCGATATCCGCCGCATCAAAATGCACTTCTTTATCAAACGTAGCATTCTCATCGCTCTTCAACGTCTTCCAGTATGCCAACGCCTTCTCCCATCCCTCACCTGCCGGAGCATATTCACGGCCTTTGATATATTCGAATGTCACTTCATCCGGTGCCACCATACCACCACGTGCACCCATTTCTATACTCAGGTTACACAGCGTCAGGCGTCCTTCCATGGTCAGACTGCGAACAGCTTCTCCGGCATATTCCACAAAATAACCGGTTGCACCACTCGTTGTCATTTTAGACATCATATAAAGAGCAATATCTTTTGCCGTCACACCTTTACCCAGTTTTCCATCCACTGTGATGCGCATTGTCTTGGGGCGTGTCTGCAAGATACATTGTGAAGCCATTACCATTTCAACCTCACTTGTACCAATACCAAAAGCTACTGCTCCCATCGCACCGTGCGTTGAAGTATGCGAGTCACCACACACAATCGTCATTCCCGGCAATGTCAAGCCTCTTTCCGGACCTACCACATGGATGATACCATTCTTCTTATGCAACATGCCGAAATGTGTCAATCCAAAATCTTCCGCATTCTTGGCCAGTGTATCCACCTGTGTTTTGGAGATCGGATCTTCAATCGGCTTGTCCTGGTCGTGGGTCGGTGTGTTATGGTCGGGCATACAAACAATCTTTTCCGGACGGAAACATTGGATACCACGTGCGCGCATTCCCGCAAAAGCCTGCGGACTGGTTACTTCATGGCAATAAAGGCGATCTATATATAACTGTGTGGGACCATCTTCCACTTGCTGAACCACGTGGGCATCCCAGATTTTATCAAATAATGTATTCATCAGATTTATTACGATTTTACAATTTATAATTGAGGTTAGTCTTATGATTTGAACTTATTGATACAATCGATATAAGCTTCTACCGATGCGGCAATAATATCCGTATTCGCACCGAAACCATAATAGATATGATTGTCATATTCCACCTGCATGTGCACCTTACCCATATCATCACTACCCTTACTGATAGCCTGGATCGTAAATTCCTTCAGTGTCATATGGCGGTCAATGATCTTCTTCAAAGCCTTTATTGCTGCATCTACCGGACCGTTTCCACTGGCAGCCGCTTCAAACTTTTCACCGGAGATATTCAGTCCCAGACTGGCAACCGAACGTACACCTACTCCACTGGTCACTTGCAGATATTCCAGTTTCACACGGTGGTTCTGTGTACGGTCTGCACCGGCAAGCACCAGAATGTCATCATCATTAATATCCTTCTTCTTATCCGCTAATTTCAAGAAAGCTTCATATACCTTGTCCAGTTGTTCCTGTTCAAGCTCCACGCCTAATACCTGTAAACGGTTCTTCAAAGCAGCACGTCCGCTACGGGCAGTCAATACTATAGAATTATCGTCGATACCCACATCGTGCGGGTCGATAATTTCGTAAGTCTGCACATTCTTCAACACACCATCCTGATGGATACCCGATGAGTGTGCAAAGGCATTGCGACCTACGATAGCCTTGTTAGGCTGCACCGGCATGTTCATCAAACTTGAAACCATGCGACTTGTCGGATAAATCTTCTGTGTATTGATGTTCGTTTCAATTTCAATATCTTTATGGCATTTGATAATCATAGCCACTTCCTCAAGCGAAGTATTACCTGCGCGTTCACCGATACCATTGATAGTAACCTCTACCTGGCGGGCACCATTCAGTACACCGGCCATCGTATTTGCAGTAGCCATTCCCAAGTCATTATGACAGTGCGTAGAAAGGATCGCTTTCTCAATACCACTCACATGCTCCATCAAATACTTGATCTTCGCTCCATATTCATCCGGCAGACAGTAACCGGTCGTATCCGGAATGTTCACTACTGTAGCACCCGCTTTAATTACAGCTTCCACCACACGAGCCAGATATTCATTATCCGTACGACCTGCATCTTCTGCATAGAACTCCACATCATCCACGTAACGACGGGCATACTTCACGGCAGCTACTGCACGCTCGATGATTTCCTCACGATTGGAATTGAATTTATACTTGATATGCGAATCCGATGTACCGATACCTGTATGAATACGTTTGTGCTTGGCAAACTTCAGAGCATCTGCAGCTACATCTATATCTTTTTGTACCGCACGGGTCAATGCACAAATAGTAGGCCATGTCACCGCTTTGGATATTTCAATAACAGAGTTGAAATCTCCCGGACTGGAAATCGGGAATCCGGCTTCAATAACATCCACGCCCAGCAGTTCCAGTGCCTTTGCTACCTGAATCTTTTCCACTGTGTTCAATTGGCATCCCGGAACCTGCTCGCCATCGCGGAGCGTTGTGTCGAAAATAAATAACTTGTCACTCATTTCTTATAGTTTTTATAAATTATTGCCATTAAAAAAAGCCTTTCGCACTTGGAAGTGAGAAAGGCTTTCGAATATCCTAATCGTTACATATATTCACGCACAGCACTCACTTCCACTAAACCTTGCCAGTAGAATAATAATACCACACAGTAGAATATATGTAAAGTTCTGTATCATTTTTATCTTCTTGTTTTTATTATGACGGTGCAAAGGTATAGATAATTTCGTAGCATACAAACAAATTCGTAACTTTTTTCTCTAAAAAAACATCATTTTATAAGTATGCTATCAAATAACTCTATAAAGTATAACAAAAAAGGGACATACTTGAACGTATGCCCCTTTTTTATATGATCCTATGTGATAAGAATTACTTCTTGTCGCAAGCTTTATCACATTCTTTTTTCTCTTTGCAGCAAGCTTTTGTGCTATCGCAAGCAGCAGAATCTGCCTTGCAGCAAGCTTTTGTTGAATCACATGCCTGTACTTCTTCTACAACTTCAACTTCAGTAGCTTCTACTTCAGTATTAGCTGCCTTTTTGTTACCACAAGAAGTCACGGCGAAAGAAAATGCAACTGCAACAGCTGCCAAAAATAACTTTGTCTTCATCTCTAATTTTGCTTTAAACATTAATAATAAATAGTGCGGCGCAAATATAAGCAAAAAAATAGAATTATACAAATACAAAAAGCCCCCATATCGTTAGATATGGAGGCTTTCCTCTAAAAAACGGC